>ENA-UOOE01000084-UOOE01000084.1-fermentation-metagenome-genome-assembly--contig:-NODE-84-length-92623-cov-9.893635_pt1 | contig 92623 bp, 78 predicted proteins | sample MGYA00245776_ERZ724021 | MGnify/ENA primary metagenome ERZ724021 (study PRJEB28704, sample SAMN03018321) | fermentation metagenome | biome: anthropogenic terrestrial biome; feature: soil; material... | reverse complement strand
TAACCCTGAAGAAGCCCCCAAGGATTTGGTGTTTTACGATTAACAGGAGGGGGTGACACTAAGAGCTGAGGAATAGAATTTTAGGGATGTAGGTCAGGAAATGAGCTGGTTTTGACTGCAAGGTGTACTAAAAAGGAGGGAATTTGTAAATGAATTCTAAGATGCTCAAGGCACTAACTCTCGCTTCTCTCGTTGTTTTCCTCGCTGGGACAATGGCTTCTGCCTGTACAACCATTCTGGTGGGGAAAAAAGCTTCTACTGACGGTTCCGTTATGGTCACCCATACGTGTGATGGCTGGTACGATAACCGGGTTCAGATTATTCCTGGTGGTACCCATAAAGAAGGGGAAATGACCCCTGTCTATAAAGAAATTTGTCACGGGACTCGCCCCGATAAGCCTCTTGTAAAGGTTGGGGAAATTCCTCAGGCTAAAGAGACGTATACCTATTTCCATGTAGGGTATCCTTTTATGAACGAACATTCTCTCATTATAGGCGAGGATACATGGAGTGGCCGAGACGAAAACTATTGTGATAAAGGCTGGTTCATGATTGAACAGCTAGAAGTTTTCGCTCTTCAGAGAGCTAAAACCGCCCGTGAAGCCATCCAGGTTATGGGCGAGCTCGCAGAGAAATACGGATATGGTGATGGTGGCGAAACGCTGACCATTGCAGATAAAGACGAAGCTTGGATGTTCGATATTTGTGGCCCTGGTCCTCTCTGGACTCCTGAAAGTGGCAAACCTGGCGCCGTATGGGTCGCTCAGCGTGTTCCAGATGACTGCTTCGCCATGGCAGCGAACCGCTCTCGCATCGGAGAAATCAAATGGGACGACAAAGATAACTTTATGTACTCCAAGAACATTAAAGACTTTGCCAAAGAGATGGGCTGGTGGAAAGAGGGAGAAAAATTCGTCTTCCATAAGATATATAATCCTGAACCCTACGGGACCCCTTATTATCAGCAGCGCCGCGAATGGGGCGTTATGAGACTCCTTGCTCCATCCCTCAAACTGGCAGAAAATGCAGCTGAGATGTATCCTCTTATGGTTAAACCCGACAAAAAGCTCTCTCCGAGAGACCTCATGGCCGTGAACCGAGACCATTATGAAGGCACTCGCTTTGATCTCACGAAGGGGATGGCTGCAGGGCCCTTTGGGAATCCCAATCGTTATCCTACGCCCAAATCAGTTCGTCCTGAAAACATGAAGAACGTAGACTGGACTCGGGCCATCTCCATTTTCCGCTGCTCCTATAGCTTTGTAGCACAGGCACGAGACTGGATGCCAGAAGCCGTTGGCGGCGTACTCTGGTTTGGTGAAGATGCACCTCACTCCACCGTCTATATGCCTATTTATGCCGGCGTGACAAGTCTGCCCAAGAGCGTTTCCGAGGGCAAACGAGCCGAATTTGATCCTGATTCTGCCTACTGGGCCTTCAACTTTGTTTCTAACTGGGCCGACTTGAGATATGATCGTATGATAGAAGATATTAAAGCTGCGCAGAAATCCTATGAAGACGAGTTCTTTATGATGCAGCCTCAGATCGAGGAAAAAGCGCTGGCGCTCTATAAGGAGAATCCAGCGAAAGCCAAAGAATATCTCACCAAGTATACTAACGAAACTATAAACAACGTTGTGGACGGCTGGTGGAAGCTCGGCTGGACACTGGTAGGGAAATATTCTGACGGCTATGTCACAACCCCTGACGGGAAACAGGAAGCTCCTGGATACCCAACAGAGTGGCTTGAAACAGTTGGATTCAGCAAGGATGAAGCTGAGCCTAAGAAATAAGAACTTTAGAAATGATAAGAGGCTGCCGTAACGGCAGCCTCTTATTTTCCTTGGGCTAAACGAACTATGTAATTCAATGGCAAAGGGAAAGCAACTTCAGGAGAAGGTCCCACAGCCTCTCTCGTTTCATCAAACTCCATTTCATAGAGTAAACGGCTGATCTCTAATTTTAGAGGATCATCTGTCTCATAAGGGATAGAAAAACGACGATACCCAAACTGTTCGGCAAAAAAACCCAAATTAGGGTCCCCTTTTACTTCCATCATCGCCTTCATAAAATGAGACAAAAAATCTTCATCATCAAAGAAAGGAGTTACACTGGTCAGTACAATAGATTTAAAACTCCCTAAAAGCATGGCGCGGTTCCAAAAATTACAGAGAGACATACCGGCCCTTATACCGCGACTTTTTTCTGTTTCACGAGCTGCTAAATCTTCCATAAGCTCGGAGTATCCAAACACTGCAGTAAACCCAAAAGATAACCCTTTCCCCCGTCCAGGAATAATCATCCGATCTCGCAGAAAAGGCCCCGCAAAACCGAGACGTGGGCTCGATACATAAAACAACTCACTTTGTAGAGCCAAAGAAAGGTTCGCCAAAGTTACAAGTTCGCCACTGTACATATAGTTCACTGATATGGGACGATAGTCTATGCCTAAAGGCAACCAAGAGACCACATCCATATCGAGATTCACATTCCAATATGGAAGAGATTTCAACATTATCATCCCTCCTCCTACAAGAAAATCCGAACAACGATATCTCAATCACTCCACTCTCTCAACCGCTTTCTTACGAGTTTGATATACTTAAAAAAAATGAACGAGGAACCATTATGCCGCATAAATCATCTTTTCTGGAAAAAGAACCTGTTCTCCAATTAATTTCAAGACTTTCCCTACCCGCCATAGTAGGCATGATAGCTCAAGCACTTTACAATGTGGTAGATGCTATTTTCCTGGGGCAGGGAGTAGGGATGCTGGCCATTGCCGGAGTTTCTGTAGCCTTTCCAATACAAATGATTATTATAGCCACAGCTCAAATTATTGGAGTGGGAGGCGCCTCTATTATCTCACGAAGTCTCGGAGAGAGGAACAGAGAAAAAGCAGAAAGAACTCTTGGAAATCTTATAGGAGCCTCTATAATTTCCAGTTCTTTGCTTGCAATCCTTGGGAACACTTATTTAATCCCCATTCTTCGTCTTTTTGGCGCTACTGACGCAATACTACCTTTTGCTTCGACATATATGAGAATATTGTTTTTAGGATCTATCTTCTTTGCCTTTTCCATCGCTTGCAATAATACTGTAAGAGCGGAAGGCAACGCCCGTTTTGCCATGGGGACCATGCTTATATCTGCTGGTATTAACATTGTACTTGACCCTATTTTTATATTTACTTTAAAAATGGGAGTCAAAGGTGCGGCTATAGCGACAATTATAGCTCAAGCTTCCTCGGCCTTATGGTTGGCATGGTATTATTTTTTTAGAAAAAGTGAAGTCCGCTTTAATCTTATCCACCTCAGACCCTATCCGTCAATTCTTCATGAAATGGTTCTAATAGGTTTTGCTGCCTTTGTTCGCCAAGGAGCAGCCAGCCTTTCTCTTATCGTCATTAATCGCCAGTTAGCTCTATGGGGGAACGATGCGGCTATTGCCGCTGCCGGCATTCTTTCCCGTATAACCCAATTTGCCCTTATGCCTATTTTCGGCCTTGTTCAAGGACTTCTTCCCATTGTTGGATATAATTACGGAGCTCGTCTTTTTTATCGCGTGACAGCCACAATGAAGTTGACAATTCTAATCTCCACTATAATTTGCTCCATCGCAGCAACCTTTATGTTTTGGGCCCCCGGAATGCTTCTTTCGCCTTTTACATCCCATACAGACGTTCTCCGCATTGGCATTAAAGCTTCTCGTTTTATGTCTTTAGGCTTTCCTTTAATAGGTTTTCAAGTCATGGCGTCCGGTCTTTTTCAGGCTATAGGCAAAGCCCGCCCTTCTCTTCTGTTATCCATGCTTAGACAAGTACTGCTCCTCGTTCCGCTTGTCCTCATCCTTCCCTTGTTAAGAGGCCTTCAAGGAATATGGATTGCTTTTCCCCTCTCCGACATTTTTGCCGCTATAATAACGCTGTTTCTCTACATAAAAGAAGTAAAACAGCTTGAATATTGCTATACCAACCATAATAAGACATCGTGTCATAAAGGAGAATAAGATCGTGGATTTCATAGTAACGTGGCTTGTACAAACTATTGGACGTCTCGGCTATACAGGTATTATTTGCCTCATGTTTTTGGAATCTTCTTTTTTCCCTTTCCCTAGCGAAGTCGTGGTCCCTCCTGCTGGATACCTCGCTTCGATTGGAGAAATGAACCTATGGCTTGTTGTTCTTTCTGGCATTATAGGAAGTATTTTAGGCGCTCTTTTCAACTACTGGATTTCTCTCCGTTTCGGCCGGCCTTTTTTTGAAAAATACGGACGATACTTTTTTATCAGCAAAGATACACTTGATAAAGCTGATCAATTTTTTGCTCATCACGGACATATCAGCACATTAATAGGAAGACTTCTTCCAGGAATACGCCAATATATCTCTCTCCCCGCAGGACTTTCTCGAATGCCCCTCCTCCCCTTCTGCTTCTTTACAGCATTAGGTTCTGGGCTGTGGGTTACTATTCTAGCTTTAGTAGGATACTGGGTTGGAAATAACAAAGAGTTAGTAGGACAATATCTTCACTCTGTTACTATAGGGGCCACTATTTTTTGCACTGTTCTCGCTGTAATCTACGTACTTTACATGCGGAAAAAAGGGAAGACAAAATAAGGAACAGCCCCCAATCGTGCCTCCAAATGTTGGACCTTCTGTTCAACTTTTTGGGGCTACTCTAATAGGAGGCTGTTCTTTCGCACCTTAAAGGAACATCGCTGCAGTAAGGAAGTGTGTAAACATAGCTGGATTCTGTTCTATCTGACTTCCACAAAAATCCCCAGTCCGCCGTGCACGTTTAAGGAAATCCTTATTACCTTCACGACGGTGAAAACGGAGAAGATTCATCACTGCCACGGAGTTCCCCGAAATTGTAGCGCCATCTTCTATATCTTTAGGATTGAAAAAAAGCAGGCTTTCTTTACGCTGAGACATGAAATAGCCACCATGCTCCTCATCAAAAAAACGTCGATTCGTCTCATCTAGAAGCCAGCGAGCCTTCTTCCCATACGTTGTATTTCCAGTAGCCTCCTCTAGCTCTAACAACCCCCAGATCAAGAAAGAATAATCTGAAAGGAATCCTTCTACTCCTCCCTCTCCCTGAACGATGCGATGAACCACACAGCCATCAGAAGAGACAGCTTTCGCTAAAAGGAAATCCGCCGCCCTCTTGGCTTCCTCAACATATCGAGGCTCCTCAAAAACCCGACCAGCATAGGCTAACGCGGCGATCATCAATCCATTCCAGTCTGTAAGAATTTTTTCATCCCTATGAGGGCGAACCCGTTCATTCCTCATATCAAAAAGTTTCGCACGAGCTATCGCCAACTGTTTCTCTATCTCTTCCAAATCCATATCCACGTCTTCTGCAAGCTCAGGGAAAGAGAGGGGCATATAAAGAACATTTTGTCCTAGACGACTCCCTGTCATTTGCTGGTATATATTCCCCTTACGCTGTATGCCATATGCCCGAATAAAAAGATTCGCTTCAGATGCCGGCATGACCTGTCGAATTTCATCTTCTGTCCAAAGGTAGAAACGACCCTCCAGCCCTTCGCTATCTGCGTCCTCTCCCGTATAAAAAGCACCACCTGAATCTCTCATATCGCGCAAAACATAAGTAGCAATGTCCTGCACTACTTTCGTGTAAGAATCTTGTCCCATTAATTCCCATGCTGACGTATAGGCAACCATAAGCAAAGCTTGGTCATAAAGCATCTTCTCAAAATGAGGGACTCTCCATTCCCGATCAGTAGCATATCGGGAAAAGCCACCCCCAATATGATCATGAATCCCTCCCATAGCCATGCGGTCCAGGGTTTTCTGAACCATCTCAAAAACTTCCTTCTCCCCAAAAATCTTGCTGTACTCAAGCAAAAACAAAATAATGTGAGGAGTGGGAAACTTGGGGGCATCAAAAAAACCGCCCCCTAGGGGGTCAAAACGCTGCCGAAGCTCTTTATAGGCTTCCATAACAGTTTTCTGCCCTGGGCATGCTCCTCTGCTCTCCACATGGCTTTTTTCCAACGCCTCAATAATACTATCGGCTGAACGAAGGACTTCTTGCTGTTTCATAAGCCATAACCACTTAACACGGGGAACCATCTCTACAAGTCCCGGAATATTTTTTATCGTCCTTTTAGGAACATATGAAGTGGCAAAGAAAGGTTTTCCTTCTGGCGTGAGGAAAAGATTGAGAGGCCAGCCGCCACTACCGTTCATAATAAGGCTCACAGCCATACACGCATAGTCAATATCGGGACGTTCCTCCCTATCTACTTTTATACAGACACATGCATCATTAAGAAGAAGAGCGACTTCGTCGTCATTGAAACTTTCCCGCTCCATTACATGGCACCAATGGCAGGTAGAGTATCCAATACTTAAAAAAATAGGTTTATTTTCCGCCTTTGCTTTTTCAAAGGCTTCTTTCCCCCAAGGATACCAATCTACAGGATTGTAGGCATGCTGAAGTAAATAAGGACTCTTCTCTTTTATGAGTCTATTTGCTTTTCTACCCATATAATCACCTCAGATAAAACTACTGCCGCAAATGGAAAGATTAGGGCGTCAAGGGCAACGCCTTAAAACAAGGTAAGGATATCTTCTATTTTTTCAAAAGTCTTCCAAGCTCCGGAAGCTTGCAATTCTTCTCTAGAAAAATTCCCCGTCGAAAGCCCTAAACCTCGAACCCCTGCAGCTACAGAAGTCATCATATCCAAATCTGTATCTCCTACATAAAAAATCTCTTCTGGATCAGTTTTGAGAAGCTCCATGCTCTTATATAGGATATCGGGAGCTGGCTTGGGGTTCTCAACATCCTGAATACCGATAATATACTCAAAAAAACCTTCAAGTCTCTGCGATTCCACTACAGGTCGAGCATTCTGACGATTCGAGGCTACAGCAAGTTTTATCCCTTTTTTCTGGAGAGATTTTAAAAGAGGAACAGTACCTGGGAAAACTCGAATTCCTGCGTACTCCTGCTCTACAAAAAATCCTCGATATCGAACAAGCCAATCTTCTTCGAAACGTCCCCAAAGAAAAAGCCATCCATCCCGAATAGGCATCCCTATAGTTTTAAGTACCTCTTCCCTCGTAACAGGTCTCAACCCTTGCTCTTCTGCTAAACGATTCGTGCATTCTGTAATCGCATAGCTACTATCAGCCAATGTCATATCAAAATCGAAAACAACCGCTTTCACCACGTTCATACCACCTCAATGAAACTACCTTTATACATATAGTTTATAGTTTAAAGAATCGTACCCCAAGTAAATAAAAAAAGCAAAGAAAGCCATAGTGCCTGTAGCTTCCCCTGCTTTTATCAACACATTCTTCTACTTCTTCTACATCATTCGATGTGCTTAGAAAACGGAACGGCAAATCAACACTTTTTTCCCTATATACTCAAAATACTCTATAGAAACTACATCGTTTTGAAACTTCATATTTTTTCTGACAAACAAGCTCATCTGATCGTTGGAAATTTCTATAAAAGATTCAGGATCCCTGGGTTCTCGACTCTTCACGAGAGCCGATTCCTCCTCCCCTCAAGCTCCCCTGTAATATCCCCAATCTAAATAGAGGGGTGCTGGAAGAGTTTTCATATATTCGAGAGCCGGCGCCGAAATGACCAACGTGAGCCTCTTCTCCTTTTCTGTTTCCGCCCAGGTTCCGGCAAATGCTCCGAGAAAAAGGCTTCCCAAAATAATCATAGAAAAAATAATTCTTTTCATTTTATCCCTCCTTCTCTTGCACTTTATGTAAAGTATATCTCAAATCGCCTTCTTGTTACTAGAGGAAGCTGAATATTAGGGTAAAATAAAACTATCGTATTATATTTGCTGTAGGAGGGATTTCTTGTGGGAACACAACCCAGGGTTGTTTTATATCGTCATATTTCTGAACTGGAAAAGGAGCTTCGTTCCCCCAAAAGTCTGGATGCAACATCAAAGGTTTTCTTCGTCCCCACAAGCCGCGATAAAAAACTTTTACAAGACATTCTACTGCCCCAAGGAGCTTGGGGACACTCTCAGCCAGCCATATGGCGATGGGAAGACCTCACACAAAATATAGTTAGAGTCCTTCACCAAAAAGGCATTCGAGTAGAGCCTCGCCGTCAAATAGACCCTCCAGATCATTGGCTTATTATTCGTCATATATTGAAGGAATATCTTGGGGGATGCCCTGAAAATTCACCATTACCGCCGGGGGTGCGTCAACCAGGCTTCGCTTCTATATTAGGAGCTCATTGTCGAGAACTCCTCAGAGAGGCTATTCAACCTGAAACCCTCGGCCTTTCTCTTGGATGTTCAAGGTGTACACCCACTTCCTGTCCTCTCGAAAAAAGTGGGGAAGGGGTTCTCTGTCTTCTTTATCACCAATATGTACGCTATCTTTCTGCCTATAATCTTATGGATAGTGCACAAGTACCTCTTGTCACTCTTGAACTTCTTGAAAAAGGCGGAAATATATCTCAAGAATGGATAGAAAAACAGAACTTTCTTTTTGTAGGATTTCTCAGCTTCAGCTCAAGTCAGAAAGTGCTTCTATCAGAGATAATGAACATGGGTGGCCATGTCTCAATATTTTCTCCCACCACCGGAATAAAAAGCCTATACACAACAATAGACCAATTCCCTTGGGGTACCCTCGAATCAACGCCTTCTTCTCAAACAACAGACTGTATTCGAGTAACTGCCGGATCTCCTCGAATGGAAATTGAGGTTTTGGCAAGAGAGATGGTGCTTTGGCACAATCAAAAGGGATATTTTTCTGTAGCTGCCCCTGAAAGGAAGGCTCCTTCTTGGGATTCAACAGGCGTGCTTATAGAAAGAAGTTCCCTCTCTTTAACAGAGGAAGTATTAAAACGTTACCGCATCCCCTACAGCGTTAATGAAGGGCTTACTGTGGATCAAACTCCTCTTTGGGATCTGGCTCAACGAATATGGGAAGTGGGTGAAGAGTGGTGGCCTCTTGAAAAGACATGGTCTCTCCTCAGAGAACCCTGTTTAGCCGGGAAAGAACTACAAACTCCTCCTCCACCAGATATTTTCTCTCTTAGCGAGGAGGGATGGAACTATTTTCTCCAGCAAAAAGCTCCCGAAAGAGGGGTGGGATCCTTTAAAAAAATGGTCTCTTTTGTAAAGAAGCTCCGAACTGGAGGAACGCCTTCCGACTTATTGCAAGCTCTCTATTCTTTGGCAACAGATGCTCCTTCGTGGGGACCAGAACTCTCTGAATGGGCCATAAATCATCCCGAACTCGATGAAGCTCTTCGCCGGCTCAATGCGGCTTTACGAGAAACAGAACATAAAATAGAAAACCTTGCAGAAGTGGAGAACAGAATCGGTCCAGCAGGGCAAGATACTCTCTCTAACGGACATGCTATGACATTTTTGTGTCATTGGGCATCTGTAGCTACCATATGGCTTCCCCCATCTGTAAAAGGAGCACTTGCTCTTTATGTAGGAACTCCACCTGTCCTGACCCAACGGTCTCTATGGATCATGCCAGGCCTTACTGCTGCAGTTTGGCCTGGAAAGCTCAGTGAGTCCCCCCTTCTCCCAGATCACCGCAAAGCAATACTTCACGAAATCACCGAAACAGAGAGGGGACATCTCCCCCTTCTCAAAGAAAAACGGCAACAACGAGAGGGACTTTTTCGTCGGTTACTCGCCTGTGGAGAAGAAGCTGTTATTATAAGCTCTCCTGCAGCCGACTCCTCAGGACGCCCCTTACCGGTGACCCCTTTTATGGGCAATGCTCTTCTAGATGGATGGATAACGCTACCTCAAGACATAGATCCTTTAGAACGTTCTCTCAGCAAACTTTTGCCAGGAGAGGATGATTTTATTATAGAAAAGGTAGAGATCCGAGAGAATGCATACCCTTTTCAGGGGGCTAAGCGGCAACTTCCTGTTGATCATCATATTGCACCCCAGCCTCTCCATGGGCAACTCAGCAAACTTGATGATTACATAAATTGCCCGTTCCGTTTCTCCTGTACAACTTTGTTCGACATAAAAGGGCCTGCCTCCTTCGGAGCTGACCCGCGAAATATTGGGTCCGCCCTCCACACTCTCTGGGATAAAGTTTGGAACGTCTATCTAAAAGGAAAAGAACCTCTTCCATATCTTGTCCCTTCTTTTTGGGAACAAGCTCTTCAGAAGAGTTACCCACAACTTTTAGAGTCATCATATCTGGTGCGATATCGAGAAAACCTCCTTTCTCAATGCCTCTCTATGGCTGAAATTCAGCAATCTATAGAAGAGGCCGGGCTTGCTGAATTGCGACAGCAACAGTATCGTGAAAAAGATCTCCCCGTACTCACCATAGGAGGAGTCCCCTTCACGGGACGTGCGGATCGTATTGAATATTTACGAGATGGACGGATTCTCATCTTCGATTATAAACTTGGGAAAAGTAATGGGCGAAATAAAAGCTTGCAACTTGCAGCATATGGGCTAGCTCTTCTTGAAGGAGAAGGAGTCTTGCCGGCACCAATACAGGAGATTAGTGGAACTATCTATATATGTCATGAGGATTGCACTCTTACTGGCTATATTTCTTCCGGCGACCTTCAATGTATAGTGGGGGTAAAAAACGGGCGGGATAACATGGGGTTACAAAGGACTATGAACGAAGCTAAACAAGGATTGAAGGAGATGGCACAAAGCCTTATCTCCACACAATATCCTCCTCGCTATAATTCAGATGTCTGCCGATATTGCTCTCTTGCACAACTATGCCGACGCTCAGAACTATCAGGACAAGGAGAAGAAAATGACGAAGAATAACCACCTTGAAACCTTCCTTAGATCTCAAACAGAGCTAGGACAATTTCAGGCTATTACCGCTGACGACCCCCTCGTGGTTGTAAGCGCAGGTGCTGGTACTGGTAAAACATGGACCTTGGCTTGGCGCTTCATTTGGGCTATCGCCACAGGTCGAGCCAAAGTAGATGAAATTCTTACTTTAACTTTTACTGAAAAAGCAGCGACCGAAATGTCTGAACGGATTAGAAGCTTGCTCTTGGACCTTTCCAGAAAAATACCTTCGTATAAAAAGATCTTTTTAGAAGCTGCTCAGAGAATTGATGAAGCATATATCTCCACTATTCACGCATTCTCAATGCGAGTCCTTAAAGAAAGCGGGCTCTCAACAACTCTTGACCCCGAATCGAATATAGTAGCACCTCCACAAGAGGTTTTGTTCTGGGATGAGGGGGAGAAAGCCCTGGATCTCTGGGATAAACACTGGTTCCAACGACAGCTTCCCAAAGAGTGGCACGCAAAAGTCAAAGAGCTTCTGGACGATCCTCTTTTTATGAGCTGCGTCAACAATTTTGGCCCATCAGCTATAGTCGGAACGGCTCAAAGCTGCCTGGCTCTTTTCGCAAGCCAAGGACTATCGCCAGAAGATATATGGACTTGGGGCAATGAACTCGCAGATCGAGACGCATCCCTACTTCAATCCCTTAAACCTGTTATCTTTCAGCGATGGAGGGATGAATGGAATAAATTCCTTAAGCCGCAAGAAGGGCTTTTCTATTCTTTAACGGAACTAGGAAGGTCAAGTAAGACCCTGAGCCAACGAATAGAATCTCTCGAGAGAGATTGGAATACCTGTCCCTTAGATGAAAATCTGCCCACATTCATAGAATCATTAATTCTCTGCCTTAAGGGAGCTTCTGGCAAACTAAGTGATGAAATTGCGGAACATTTAGGAGAACCAGTGCGAAGCTACAGAGATCGTCTGAAAAAAGATGAACCTTGGCTTGAGGCTTATAGCAAAGGGATAGGAGAAAACGAACACGTTTACAGACGATATATTATGCAAATATCCGCTCTTTTCTGGAAAGGATGGGACATTTTTCGGCACAGGGAAAACCGACTCTCCTTTGATGATATGATTCGTTATGCAATAGAAGCCTTGGGAAATAGTCCCCACTATGCTTCTCGATTTAAGGAAATTCTAGTCGACGAATTTCAAGACACAAATCCCCTTCAAGACCAGCTCATTCAGGAAGTTTGCCAGGAAAACCAACGCCTTTTTATTGTAGGAGACCTTAAACAATCTATTTACCGCTTCCGCCATGCAGATCTTACCCTCTTCGGCTCCTATATTCGTCGAGCTCAAAGCGGAGAAGGGCGTTATATAGTTTTAGATACCAGTTTTAGAAGCCGAGAAAACCTTGTTCAGGGAGTAAACAGTCTTTTCGCCCTCCTTTGGGAGAAAGGGTTAGGAGAAGAGCTTCCCCTTCCTTACGACCCCTTAAAGGTGCCCCGACACCTTGAGTTCCATGAAGAACGGCAACAATGTACCGTTGATCCCCTTCTGTTATTTATAGAAGCGGGAGAGAAACAAGAATCCATCGATGATGTACGACTCCGCCAAACGCGAAGGCTTGCTCATACACTTTTCTCCTATCATCACAAAAAAAAGACAATCTGGGACAAGAAAGAACAAATACAACGTCCTGTACAATGGAGCGATATGGCAATTCTTGTACCTTCTCGCTCCATATGGTTCCCTCTATTAGAGAAAGTATTCTTTGAGGAATTTCATATTCCTATATATTTGGAAGGCAGTACCAGCTACTTTTCTAGAAGCGAAATTCAAGACCTCATAGCTTTGCTGAATTTTCTAGATAATCCTGAGAGTGAAGCAGATCTCATGGGATTTTTATCTTCCCCCTTTTCTGGCCTTTCCCTGGAGGATGTTCGAAACTTGGCTTCTCAACATCCTGCCGGCTATCGAGTTCAAGCTTTCTGTCAAGAATACCCAGAACTTGCCCTCATGATAAAAGATTGGAGACTCACAGCCCATCTCCTCGGTCCATCAGCCGTTCTCGCTTCTTTTCTAGAAAGAGGGGCAACCCTTCTGGTCTTTCCTGCATGGAAAAGACGCAGAGTAGCAGCCAACTTGAGGAAAGCAGTAGACATCGCACGAGAGTTCGAGTCATCTATAGGAACAAGCCTTCCTGGATGTGCCGCATACCTGAGAGAAGCGGTACGACGACAGGAAAAAGTAGAAGAAGCAGATTCTGCCGGAGAAAAAGAGGACGTTATTCGCGTTTTGACCGTACATGGATCCAAGGGATTGGAGTTTCCTGTTTTGGCTTTAATGGGAATGGAACGAACAAGCAATAGTGGAGAAAAAAGTAGCCTCATCCCCTCTAAGAAACTCGGTATTGCTTTAAGTCGTATTCCGGGAAATGAAGACGATAAAAGTCCTCTTACCTGGTCTTTAGCCAAATTATTAGAAGCTCGAGACGAATATGAAGAGTGGCAACGCCTCTTTTATGTGGCCTGTACCCGTGCCCGGGATAGTCTTATCCTCTGCGGGGCTCTTCCATTCAAAAAAGAAGGGCTTACCCCTAAAGAAGGATCTTGGCTGGAAATGCTTTGTAAAAAAGAGGGGGATATCGCTGCTTTTATACAGAAAGAAGACCTTCCGACACTCTCCTCACCTTTTAATGAAGGCAAAGAGAAAGAACAAGAGAATGCTCCCATAGCCGTCCCATGCCCCGAGCAAAACTGTCTATTTCTTAGCAGAGTAAGCGCAACATCTTTTGCTCTTTATAGATATTGCCCCTACGCTTTCCGTTTAAAACATAGGCAAGGGCAAGAGCTCGTATGGGAACAGCCCAGCGATGAAAGATATGAAGGAGGAACAGATCTTGGCAGCTTGGCTCACTATCTTCTCTCGCAATGGAATTTTGTAGAAGAACCAATAGAAGTTTTTTTCCCAAACGAAAATAACTGGCAGTTATTCGGAGAAAAGCTACCTTCGGACCTTAGACCCATCTGGTTTCATAGAGGCGTTCCTCATCAGCTCTATACATGGCTTTCTACTTTCCAAAAGAGCCCAACTGTAGAGAGAATTCAAAAACATGCTGACACCGTCCTGAAAGAGGTCCCATTCCAACTCCATATTCCACAAGGGCCACAAATGGGAGGAGCTATCGATCTTCTTTGGAAGGAAGGAGATTGCCTCTTCATAAGGGATTATAAAATTACAACTATTTCGAAAGTGCCAGAAAATCTTTATAACGACCAAATTCTTTTTTACGGTCTCGCAGCTCAAAAGATCTTCGCGCCCTCTCGAATATCTCTTGCTTTATGGCATCTTCGAGAGGGACAGGAAGAAAAAGTGGATACTCCCGACCCTCAAGGATGGGAGGAACTTGAGGAGGCTATCAAAACCATGGCAAAAGGAGGGATAGCGGGGCCTTTTTCCCCTCTCCCTGGACGTTGCACTCCATGCCCTTTCAAGCATGAATGTTCATGGCCGTCCAGATACGGTTGCTACAGCCTATAGAGACTTCCAGCTCTTGAATCCTTTCCCAACTACTTCGGAGGCCTCGTTAATAGACATAAAAGCATGGGGATCGTTCTCTGCGAGGAAACGTTTTAGAGCCACAACTTGTCGAGGCTCTAAAAGGGCCAAGAGGACAATTCGTTCCTTCCCAGAAAACCCTCCCTCTCCATGAAGAAGAGTTACTCCCCGATGGAGGCTTCCCGTAATAAACCCTGACACTTCATGGGGATGATTCGTAATAACAAACACTTGCTTCCGCCTGTCAAAGGAACGGGTCGTATTGTCGAGAACGATCCCATATATATAGAGAGCAACGACGCCATAAATAGTAGACTGAATTCCCACAACAAAGGCGGAAAGAAGCAGTATCACGGAGTTACACGATATGGAAAATTGCCCCATCTCTATGCCATAACGTTTACGAAGGGCCATACCCGGTATGTCGAGCCCTCCTGTAGATGCCCCCATTCTAAGAATTAGGCCTGCCCCAAATCCCTTTATGACCCCGCTAACAACTGCCGCCATAAATTTATCATTGAGATTAAGGAATGGAATAAACTCAAAAACTTTGATTAAAAAAGAAAAAAGAATAATTGAAAACAACGTCCAAATTACAAATCGAGGCGAGAGCTCTCGCCAGGCCCAGAGCATCAATATGGCATTGCCTATAAGAATAACCCAGGATGGTGAGATACCCCATACATAATTAGAGAGTACTGCAAGCCCTGAAACTCCCAGGTCAGGGAATCGATTAGGCATAATAAAAATAACCACTGCAAGGGCCATGAGAACATTGCCCACAATAACAGCAGCAAAAGTCTGCCACTCTGAGCGAAGAGCAGAACCGAGATGAAAAAGAGTTTTTTTTAACAAAGAAAAGAATTTCAATTAAGAGCTCCTCCTTAAAACTTATCAAAAGCAAGACTCTACCATATTTGGTATAATATTTAGGTTGCAGCCACAGGAAAAGAAAGGATGTAAGAGCATGTTTATTCCCCTCGAAGGACAAGGTATCATTTCGGCAGGAAAAATAGTCGCCATAATACGTCATGGGGACGAAACAGCTCTCTATCTGAAAGACGGATCAGTTGCCGCTACTGGTTTTAAACCTGAAACTCTGTCAAGAAGATACCGCGCTTTCACGAAAGAATCAAGACGTCGTGCTCAGGAATTCAAGCAAAAGTACCAAGGAGGAGATCATATATGACAACACCGGCCAAACAGTACACGGCCAAAGACATACAAGTTCTGGAAGGCCTTCAAGCCGTTCGCAAGCGCCCTGGCATGTACATTGGAGATACGGGGCCTCGGGGCCTCCATCATCTCGTGTACGAGGTCGTTGACAACTCCATAGACGAAGCTATTGCCGGTTACTGCGACAAGATCTCTGTCATTATCTATGAGGATGAGAGTGTCTCGGTTGAAGATAATGGACGGGGAATACCTACAGATCCTCACCCATCTAGCGGTCGTCCAGCATCGGAAGTTGTTCTTACTGTACTTCACGCTGGAGGGAAATTTGATAACCAGGCGTATAAAGTTTCGGGAGGACTTCATGGCGTTGGCGTTTCTGTCGTCAACGCACTGTCTCAGTGGCTTGAAATTACCATATATCGAAATGACGTAGCCCGGAAGCAACGCTTTGAGAAAGGGATACCAGTTACAGATTTGTCAGAAGGGACCCCCACTACAAAAAGAGGGACTCTGGTATGTTTTCACCCTGATCCAACTATTTTCGATGAAGTACGATTTTCCAGTGAGGTACTAGCAGGACGTCTTCGGGAAATGGCTTTCTTGAACCCCGGTTTGCGCATAACCCTTGAAGATCGCCGTTCCGGTAAAACCATAGACTTCCACTACGAAGGCGGCATCAAAACCTTCATCGAATATCTTAACAAGGGGAAAACTCCTCTTCATCCAGAACCTGTTGTTATCCAGGGGGAGAAAGATGGAGCCTCTGTAGAAGTAGGTATTCAGTATAATGATGGGTACTTGGAAAGAATCTATGCCTTCACAAATATGATTCATACTATTGAGGGTGGAACCCATGTCTCTGGATTTAGAGCAGCTCTTACCAGAGCCATTAATGAAGTAGCAAGAAGAACCAAAATGCTTCGTGAAAAAGATGAAAACCTTTCTGGTGAAGACTTAAAAGAAGGATTGACTTGCGTTATCTCAGTAAAAATGTCGGACCCTCAATTTGAAGGGCAGACTAAAACAAAGTTAGGGAATAGTGAAATAAAAGGAATCACTGATTCCATTGTCTACGACGGTCTTCTTACATATATGGAAGAACATGAGGACGTACTTAAACCTGTTGTAGAAAAGGCTCTGAAGGCTCGGCAAGCCCGGGCCGCAGCAAAGAAAGCCCGAGAGCTTGTACGTAAAACGGCTATGACAGGCATGAACCTTCCTGGTAAGCTCGCAGACTGTTCCAGCAAAGATCCTCACATCAGTGAAGTCTACATCGTCGAAGGAGAGTCAGCAGGCGGCAGTGCCAAACAGGGACGCGACAGAAGTTTCCAGGCCATCCTTCCATTGCGTGGGAAAATACTTAACGTGGAGAAAGCTCGTTTTGACAAAGTTTTGAGTAACAACGAGATCCGAACTATCATACAGGCATTAGGCTGTGGCATTGGTGATGACTTTGACTATGAAAAGTTACGATACAACAAGGTTATTATCATGACAGATGCTGACGTAGACGGAGCCCATATAAGCACATTGCTTCTCACCTTCTTTTTCCGCTATATGCCAGACCTTATAGAAAAAGGCCATCTCTACTTGGCTCAGCCCCCCCTTTATCGCGTTCAGCAGGGGAAAAAAGTTACCTACTGTTTTAGCGATAAAGAGCTACGTCAAACTGTGGATTCTTCCTCAGACCCCAAAAGAGTTGGCGTACAGCGTTATAAGGGCTTGGGCGAAATGAATCCTGAACAGCTATGGGAGACCACGATGGACCCTCAAAATCGAGTTCTCAAACGCATCGAGGTTGAAGATGCCATGGCAGCTGATGAATACTTCAGCATTCTTATGGGCGATAAGGTGGAACCGCGGCGAGATTTTATTGTTGCCAATGCCCACGAAGTTCGAAATCTCGACGTTTAAAAAATCTGTAAAAAACATCAACCCCCCTCTTTTTTGAGGGGGGTTCTTTATTCTCTTCTGTATAACTCTATAAAAATTAAACTTCCATATTCTCTATATTTTTTTATCCGTAAAAACAACCTCTTCTTTCTCTGAAAGAGTTTATAGTGTATCATTTTCCCAAGTCTTACATTTTGGGGGGGTGTATTCTTGACTTAATCTTCACCTGTTATTTTTCGAAACACATTTAACGACAGAAAGGGATGATCATCGTGTTTTCTTACATCACGAGGAAAATTCTCTACACTATTCCTGTTGTGTGGGGCGTTATAACTGCTGTTTTTCTCCTCATTAATGTAGTGCCCGGAGACCCCGCCATGATTATGATGGGGCAACGTGGCGACCCAGAAACCCTTGCAAAAATACGAGCGGATTTAGGCCTTGATCTCCCGCTCCACGTCCAGTACGTCCGCTTTATTTCTCAAGTATGCAAAGGAGACCTTGGAACATCCTATCGAACAAACGAAAAAGTGTTCGATGCTATTGTAAATCGCCTTGGGGCCACTGCTAAATTAGCTGTCGGAGCTCTTATTGTAGGAACTACTATCGGCATTTTAGCCGGTATTGTCTCAGCAGTAAAACAATATTCTGTTTTTGATTACTCGGCTATGTTTGTTGCCATAGCAGGAGTCAGCGCGCCAGTATTCTGGATTGGTCTCCTGTTATTATTTGTTTTTGCGTATACTCTTGGATGGATTCCTGGAGCGGGATATGGAGATGGCTCTTTAAAATATCTCATACTTCCCATGATCACATTAGGCATTCGGCCTGCCGCATTAACAGCCAGGCTTACCCGATCCTGTATGCTTGAAGTCCTCAGTCAAGATTATATCCGAACTGCCCGCGCTAAGGGGTTAGGCAAAAACATAGTCATTATGAAACACGCCCTCAAAAATGCCATGATCCCTATCATCACTATTATTGGAACTCAAATAGCATCTCTTCTCTCTGGCGCTGTTCTGACAGAAACAATCTTCGCATGGCCAGGCATTGGACGACTTTCTGTAGATGCCCTTATAGCAAGGGATTTCCCCATGATTCGTGGAACCGTTATCTTCATGGCGATCATCTTCCTCATCGCCAACCTCATCGTCGACATTTCATACGGTTTCTTCGATCCACGAATCCGTTACGACTAAACTGACAGGAGAAAGAGTTATGGCAGAAAAAATCACTACTGGTAACCTATGGTACGAGGCTTGGATTCGTTTCCGTCGCAACAAGTTGGCTATGATAGGCCTTTTTATGGTTATCAGCTTGCTTATTGTAGCTATTTTTGCGCCTCTCATAGCTCCTCATGACCCTATTAAACAGCTCGTCTGGACAGAAGGGATCAAAGCAAAACTTGCCTCTCCTTCTGCAGAACACTGGATGGGCACAGATCTTTACGGGCGGGACATTTTAAGCCGAATTATTTATGGGGCCAGAATATCGTTGCAGATTGGAATTTTTGCTACCATCGTGTCCCTCCTTTTAGGCGTTACTCTTGGTGCCTTGGCAGGATATTTTGGCGGGTATATAGATGACATCATTTCATGGCTTATTAATGTCGTCTTCGCTTTCCCCTTCTTCCTCTTCGTTCTTGCCGTCGTAGCTGTTTTTAAAAATCCTGGGATGATCGTCATCTTTATCTCTATTGGTATAGTTTCATGGGTTCCTATTGCCCGTGTAGCCAGAGCTCAGTTTATTTCTCTTCGAGAAAGAGAATATGTTGAGGCGACAAAAGCCCTTGGATTGCCTACTTCAAGAATCATTTTTCGTCACATTCTTCCCAATGCCATCGCTCCTATCATCGTACAGGCCACATTGGGGATGGGCGGAGTTATTACTACCGAAGCCGGTTTGGCCTTCCTCGGCTTTGGCGCACAACCACCTACGCCAAGCTGGGGACTTATGATATCTGAAGGCCAGCGATATTTGACCACTGGGCAATGGTGGTGGGCAATATTCCCCGGATTAGCGATTATGTACACCGTTCTCGCTTTTAACTTCGTAGGTGATGGTCTTCGCGACGCTCTTGATGTACGGTTGAAAAGGTAGGGGAAAAACATGGCATTGCTAGAAGTCAAAAACCTTAAAACATATTTCGATACAGATGCTGGAACAGTGAAGGCAGTCGATGGCGTCTCCTTTTCAGTAGAATCTGGCGAGACTCTAGGAATAGTGGGAGAATCCGGATGTGGAAAATCAGTTACATCCCTCTCTATTATGGGGCTTTTGCCACGCCCAGCTGGTCGAATAGCTGGAGGCAGGATCATTTTTGACGGGAAAGATCTCACTACATTATCGGAAGAAGAGATGCAAAAAATTCGAGGGAATGACATCTCCATGATTTTCCAAGAGCCTATGACGAGTCTCAATCCTGTCTTTACTATTGGTGAGCAGATTATGGAACCTCTTCGGCTTCACCAAAACATGGATAATAAGGCGGCTTTCGAAAAAGCAGTGGAACTTTTGGAGTTGGTAAGTATTCCATCCGCTCGTCAAAGAATGACAGAGTATCCTCATCAGCTTTCTGGAGGAATGCGACAGAGGGCCATGATAGCCATGGCGCTAGCATGCAACCCATCCCTTCTCATTGCCGACGAACCAACTACAGCTCTTGACGTAACCGTTCAAGCTCAAATTCTTGATCTCATGAACGAACTCAAGAAAAAAATGAATTCGGCTATTATTTTTATTACACATGACCTCGGTGTCATAGCCCAAATGGCGCAGAATGTAGTTGTTATGTATGCAGGGAAAGTTGTGGAGAGAGCACCAGTCGTCCCTCTTTTTAAAAAACCTCAGCATCCCTACACCCGTGGCCTCCTTCACTCTATCCCTCATCTCAATACACAGGCAAAACGACTTGATGTTATACCTGGCGTTGTTCCAAGCCCGTTGAATTTCCCTTCTGGCTGTAAATTTCACAATCGCTGCTCCGAATGTTTCGATCGATGCACTACAGAGGAACCGCCCCTTTATCTTCTTTCCAATAATCGAGCTATTCGATGCTGGCTCTATGAAGATCACCCCGAGAAGGTAGGTGTGGAAAATGAATAAAAACGATCAGGACTTTCTCAGGGTCGAAGGGCTCAAAAAATATTTTCCTATAAAGAAAGGAATATTCAAAAAAACCGTTGGCTACGTAAAAGCTGTGGATGGCGTGTCCTTCACTATAAAAAGAGGGGAAACTCTTGGATTAGTAGGAGAGTCTGGATGTGGCAAATCTACAACAGGCCGGACTATTATGCATCTTCTCACTCCCACAGCCGGATCTGTTTATTTCAAGGGAAGGGACGTGGGGGAAACTCTGAAGGAAAATCCTGCGGAGATTCGGAAAAATATCCAGATTATCTTTCAAGACCCTTATGGGAGTCTCAATCCCCGTATGACAGTGCAAGAAATAGTAGGAGAAGCCGTAAAATTTTACGGCATTGCCACGGGAAAAAAAGAGCTGGATACCTACATTACAAACATTATTGTGAAAGCTGGGCTTCTTCCGGAGCACCGCTTCCGCTATCCCCACGAGTTCTCAGGGGGGCAGAGACAGAGAATAGGCATCGCCAGGGCCCTAGCCTTAGCCCCAGAGTTTATAGTTTGCGACGAGCCTGTAAGTGCTTTGGACGTCTCTATACAGAGCCAGGTTCTCAACGAGCTTATGGATCTGAAAGAAGAGTTCGGCCTCACATATCTTTTTATTACCCATGACCTCTCTGTGGTGAAATTTATTTCCGACAGAATTGCTATTATGTATCTTGGCACTATAGTGGAGTTAGGGGGAAAAGAAGAGATATTCAGGCATCCCATGCATCCCTATACAAAAGCCCTTCTTTCATCTATCCCTCTCCCCGACCCCGAGCAACGAGGAATCCGAATTCCCCTGGAAGGAGATATTCCTTCTCCCGCCAATCCTCCAAAAGGCTGCCGCTTCCATACCCGTTGCCCATATGTCATGGAGCGCTGTTCTCAAGAAACTCCCGAGCTTAGAGATCGTGGAGATGAGCATTACACTGCCTGTTTCCTCCAAGAAAAATAAAAAGCTCCGTTATATAAAAGAGTGCCAGGCTCTATATGCTTACTATAAGAGAGGGACTTTAAAAAGTCCCTCTCTTATTTATCCTATCGTCTTTTCTAAAAAACTTATGAAATTTCCGCCTATAACTTTTATTACTTCATCCTCACTATACCCTCTCGATAGAAGCTCTGCTGTAAATTCTATAGAATGATGGTGCCCTTTAATACAATCATAATTTCGATGAGGTCCCGGCTTGGTAAAATCTCTCATTTCATCACAAAAATCGAAACCAAAACCTACATGATCTACTCCCACTAAACTCCGGATATGATCTACATGATTGGTCAGATCTTTCTCGTCCAGCTTTTTTACATCCGGATCCCCTACAAAAGTACTACAAACATTCATACCCATAACTCCACCACTTCGTGCCAATTTGCCAATTAAATCATCTGTGAGATTTCTCATAGAGGGCATTAACGATCTACAGTTAGAATGAGAAGCCATGATTGGTCCCTGATACAAACTAAACAGATCTTCCATTCCTTCATCATTAAGGTGGCTTATGTCAAAATACATACCCAGGCGGGTGGCTTCTCGTACAACTTTAACGCCAAATTCTGTTAGCCCACCCTTTCGCCCTTCCTCTACCGGATTAAAAAAACAACCATCTGCGGCAAAGTTCCGACGGCTCCATGTAATTCCAATCCCTCGCACTCCCAACTCATAAAAGATACGAAGCAAAGCGAGATCATTTCCTATAGGTTCAAGTCCCTCAAAGGAGAGGAGAATTCCAAGTTCCCCTTTTTCTTTGGCATGGCGTATCTCCTGGGTATTCCTACACAAAGAAAAGAGGCCTGGGCTTTCCTCCATTTCTGCGTGAAGTACGCTCACTAAATCCAAGGCTCGGCGCAATCCCATTTCAGGCAAGTACTCGTTAGGGACGAAAAGAGACGAAATGACAAGGTTGACTCCCCCTGCCCTCAAAGAAGGAAGATAATCCCGTTCAATAACGTGAGTCTCTCCTTTCAACCGTTTCCCTAACACCAATGGTAAAAGATCGAAATGAGCATCCACAACCATGTGCTTTTCATGAAGTTCCTGAGCCTTTTCGTAATAAGAAAGAGTTACATTGCTTCCATCGGTCATAAACTACGCCTCCATATTCTAGAAAGTTGGGATACACGGTGTTCGAGGATTGAAAGGATCTCTTCCCCACACCACCAAAGCTACTCGAAGATAATAAAGATGTGCAACTAACCTTTAAAATTATATCCTCTCTTTCTCCCTTTGTTGTATAGTAGATATGTAATGCCACTATTTCTGGAGGTGTTCATCATGGATTTTTTAAGCTTACCCCCATCTTATACAACACCTATGAGTGTTCGAGGTTTTATGATCTTCGAAGATGCAAAGCTACCAGATTCCTTGGCCCCCTATAGTGACTTTCTTTCGAAATGGGGTAAAAAGGGTGCCATTCAGTTTATTCCGCTTTCCGAAGGCTCCTATTGGCTTGCTGTTATTGGGCTCGGAAAAAGAGTTGAACGATCTTCTGATCTTACAACCCTATACCGAAATAAAACTGCTGAATATATTAGGAAAGGGACAACCATAGGGCTTAAAATTTTTTCTCTCGCCCTCCCCGAACCTCCCACAGCCGCCAGCAGCAAAGCTATAGCTGAAGGTGCTATTCTTGGCAATTACCGGTTTACTAAATATCGCACTACCGACACATCTCCTGCTGCAACATGTGAATCTTTCTTCCTTGAAGGCGGGGACCTTCAAGCCATGGAGCAGGGGCGTCATGTTGCTACCGCTCAAACATACTCGCGAGACCTAGCCAATGAGCCAGGCAATGTAATCACTCCCCTCATTATGGCCGACATTGCCCGAGAAATAGCCTCCCGTCATGGAATGGAACTCACTATTCTTGACGAGCAACAGATTCAAGACAAAGGCCTTTTAGCTCTTTGGCATGTAGGAAAGGGTTCTAAAACACCCCCAAGACTCGTTCACCTTACATATCATCCTCAAGGGGAAGAGACCCTTGGAAAAATAGCCCTCGTAGGAAAAAGCGTTACCTTCGATAGCGGCGGGCTTTGTATAAAAACTAGGGATGGCATTAAAACCATGAAATGCGATAAAACTGGGGCCTGCAATGTTCTAGGCATTATGAATGCTCTTCCAGCCCTTCAATGCCCCTACGAAGTTCACGGTCTCTTCGGTGCTGTAGAAAACATGCCCGACGGCAATGCCTATAGACCCGACGACATCATCCGCGCTTTCAATGGCAAGACAATTGAAATTAAAAACACTGACGCAGAGGGACGAGTGACTCTAGCAGATATGCTTGCTTACACATCCACTCTCAAGCCTAACGCTATTATCGACATGGCCACTCTTACAGGTGCTGCTGTCACCGCCCTTGGAAACTATACTGCTGGCCTTGTTTCTGACTGGGACAAGCTGAGTAACGACGTGCTTCTCTCTGCTGAAAAAGCAGGCGAGCGGTTCCACCGTTTTGCCATGGACGACGAAAAGCTTCGGGAACAAATTGATACCCCATACGCAGATGTAGTAAACACTGGTGGCCCTGGAGGCGGCGTTATTACAGCCGGCATGTTCTTAAGAGAATTCGTAGATCCTACTATTCCATGGGCTCATCTCGATATAGCCGCAGTAGATTACTACGAAAAGGAATTCGATTGCTACGGTCTCGGCGCTTCTGCTTTTGCAACTAGAACCTGCCTCGAATATCTACTCGCCGAACATAAATAATAAATAAAGATAAGAGCACCCCAAACGCTGGATTTTCTGTCCGACTTTTGGGGTGCTGAACAAACTGTTAGAGCATCCTCTTTATCTCTTGTCTTTCAAAAAACGATCAAACCAATTTGTCATTTCCCTTAGGCGGGCAAGACGTTGCCGGGGCTTCCCGCTTCGGCTCAATTCATGGTTCTCGCCTTTAAAAACACACATACGGCTTTCAACGCCATGACGTTTTAAAGCGGAAAACATTTGCAATCCTTGTGACAATTCGCAACGATAATCTTCATCGGAGTGAAGAAAAAGAGTTGGAGTTTGAGCCTGATCTGCATACTTTAAAGGAGAATGCCACCATAATTTTTCTACATCAGTCCAGATATCAGCAGCTTGCTGATCTGGCACGAAATAATACCCTATATCAGAGACCCCGGCTTTCGACACCCAATTACTGATGCTTCGTTGGGAAACAGCCGCTTTGAAAAGGTTGGTATGCCCAATAATCCAGTTCGTCATAAATCCACCATAAGAGCCACCTGTAACTCCAAGGCGATTTCTATCCACAAAAGGAACATTTTCTATAATCCAATGGGTAAAAGTCATTATATCTTCATAATCTACAGTACCATACTTACCTCGAATATCATCAAAGCCATTCCCTTTCCCGTCGCTTCCTCTGGGATTGCAGAAAAAGACTCCGTATCCCTGAGCAGCCCAATATTGCATTTCATGGAAAAAGACATCCCCAAAAGTCATCTTGGGGCCACCATGAATATTTAAAATAGCAGGATATGTTCGGTCCTCTTCGTAATTTACTGGTTTCATGTACCACCCATCTATAGGCATATCCGTCCCATTATCCACAACCACATGAACAGGTTCAGGGAGGTTACACTCTTCTCCAAGCCAGTCATTAAAGTGAGTTACCTGTTGTTCTTTACCATCTTTAACAAGATAAAGCTCCTGAAGAGCAAGACCTTTTAAACCTATAACAGCAGCCATGTCTTTATATATGCGATAATCATCCACCGAAAAAAGGTCATGGGTGACCTGTTTTATAGAACCATCCGACTTGATAGTGTGAAGATGAGAACGGAAATTATCAGTGGAAACAAACCAAACTGTATCGTCTTGGGCATAAAAAGCGAGGTTCAGATCTGTTGTTCCATATCGACAATCGCATCCGATAGAGTTCCGCAAGCCTCGATCTAAATCGGGAGATATACACTGAATATCCTGCTTGAGAATCTTATAAAATTTAACATTTTCATTGACACCGTGTTTATCTAAATAACTACCAGTAACCCAAATGTCTCCATTAACATAACCTGCCCATCTACACGTGAACGTCTCTCCTTGCAGGCGTTCGGAACCTCTTCCAGTCGTAACATCGAACTCCCATAAAACGTTATAAAGCCCTTTAACATAACGATAGCGTGGCCCCCAGGCCAAAACCTTCTTGCATTTTTCATCGATGCAAAAGTTTTCCACATCCATATCTTCAGGAGAAAGCCGCGTTAATTCTCCTGTGGAAAGCTTATACACATATAATCCATTACGGCGTTGGCCCGTATATCCTTTGCCATTGGAACAGAACGGAATCTGATCAAAAACTATATAGTCCCCTTCATCTGGGTTCTCATACTTTGGCTCGAAAGAAGCTGTGATTAAAAGCATATCGTTGTTAAGAGCAGCGAGCGATGAAAGAGACATGGGAATCTGAGCTAAAGAATATGCTTCCCCTCCATCTATAGATATAGAGTAAAGATACGTCTTATTTTTTTCTGGCTCTTGTCTCTCACTGGCAAAAATAAGAGAACGTCCGTCTGGCTTCCATGCAAAAATTTTTTCTTTCCCCGAGGTAGTAAGTTGACGAAGATCTCCCCGAGAAAGATTGTAGATCCAAAGGTTTGTAGAGTAACAATTCTCCTCTCGTAAAGCTTGGTGAACCCGGAAACAAATATGCTCGCCATCTGGAGAAAATGAAGGCACTGAAAGAAAACGATATTTCAACAAATCTGTTATTTCTACGTTTCGTTTCATAGAGGGTATAAGCTCCTTTCACGTGTTTCTCTTCTTCTAATATCCAATCGAAAGAGGGAGACCGTTTCACGGTCTCCCTCCTTAAGTTCCGTCACTATGCGATAATTTTATTTTTCAATATACACTTGGGTAAGTTTCGTCATATAGTCTCCCAAGAAATCAAGATGAACGTTCTTTACATTCGGTCCTGTAACGAGGCTGTTCGTGCTATAGAAAAGGAAAAGCCACACTGCATCATCAACAATTTTCTGTTCTGCCTTCTTGTAAAGCTCAATACGTTTCTCACGGTCAGTTTCTCGACGAGCGTCCACAAGCCACGTATCTACATCTTCGTTCTTATATCGAGAGTAGTTCCCTTGAGGGCCAATGTTCCCTGAGTAGAACAATGTGTAAAGGAAGTTATCAGGGTCTACATAATCTCCAGCCCATCCAGCCCTAAACAAGCCATAATCGCCACGACGAACGGCATCATAATGTGCCCCTACCTCAGAAGAGGAAAGATTCATTTTAATGCCAAGCTCGGCAAGCTGCGCCTGAACTGCTTCGCCTATAGCCTTATGACGAGGGTTATTATTGTAATGGAGAGTAACCTCAAAACCTTTCTCGTACCCTGCTTCTTTCAAAAGCGCTTTGGCTTTTTCAGGATTATAGGAATAACATCTCATATCAGGATTATAGGCGGGCATACCAGGGGGCAGAACACCTTTTGCTACCGAATAACGTCCATTAAGGACTAATTCACTAATAGCCTCTCTATTCACTGCGTAATTCAGAGCCTGCCGAACCTTAATATTGTCAAAAGGAGGCTTCGTCTGGTTCATGCCGTAATACTGAACGTCCAAACCTGGTATTTCCTGGAACTGACCTTCAAATTCTTTTTTAATTTCGCGATAATACTCGTCAGGAATATCTGGCAGCACATCGATATTACCCTTCTTAAACTCAAGATAGGCTACACTATTATCGGGGATAACAACAAGATCGATACCATCAAGATAGGGGAGCTGATTCCCATCAGCGTCTTTTCCCCAATAATCGGGGTTCTTTCGGAAGGAAACGAGGTTATCATGATCCCATTTTTCAAGAACAAACGGTCCAGTACCAACTGGATGGAAGGTAAACTCCTTCCCCCACTTTTCCGCATCTTCCTTAGGAACAATGCCAAAATTGGGGTATGTCATAACCGCAAGGAAGGGAGCAAAAGAAGACTCGAGGGTGAACTGAATCGTATACTTGTCAAGGACTTTGATGCCACTCCATTCATCAACCTTGCCATCATTCAGGTCTTTATACCCAGCAATGCTGCTTGCGAAGAAGACCCGCGCTGCTTTCATCTTTACGAGACGTTCAAAGCTGTACTTTACGTCCTCTGCCGTCATCTCGCGACCACCATTCAGCGTCGCTTCTCCTAAAACTGTTTTCTGGAAGTGAACTCCTTTACGAAGATGAAAGGTCCAAACTGAAGCATCGTCGCTAACTTCCCAACTTTCGGCCAAAAGAGGCAGTATCTTTTTCCCATCTGCAGATGTAGTTACCAAAGTTTCCAGATACAGGTTTGAACCACGGGTTGCCACTGTAATGTTAGAAAAAACTGGATCGAGAGAAGGTGGATCATTGATCAAGCGCCACCTCAAAATGCCACCTGGCTGAGGGGCAGCAAAAGCCGCAGACACAACAAAAACACACGCTAACGCCATGAGCAAAGCTATCCATAATTTTTTCTTCATGCAGTTCTTCCCTCCTACGAGAATATAGAAAAGCTCGTCGCACCTTCCTAAAAGTATATTCATCATATAATCAATGCTTTGAATTATCAATCGGAGCATACAAAAAATGATTCATATTCCTTAAGAGAACGACGAATATTCCCATCTCGCCCTATAGTCGTTTCAGCACAAATCATAGAATTCAACACCGCCTCTTCTGTAGCCTCTACAACTCCACGAAAAACAACATTTATATGATTTTCATTAAACATCCCTATAGGGCAAACCGCTCTGTCTTCATAGTGCGAAAACCGATTAGCCGTAGTGAAAGCCAACGCAATCTCGCCGCTGCCATTCCCAATATAAGCTCCCGTACGGGTAATGCCTACGGAAGCACGACGGCAAACTCGCTTCAGCTGTCGTTCAGTCATAGGAATATCAGTAGATATAATAACAATAATGGATCCTTGTTCTTTTTCTTTTAGCGAAGATTCGACTTCTACTATTTTTCTCCCGACTTTCAAGCCATCAATAACTAAGTCTCCCTTCTCCCCAAAATTTGAGAGAACTAAAACACCGAGAACAAATTTTTCTCCGCCTATAGTAAAAACACGTGAAGCTGAGCCAATCCCCCCTTTAAGCTGGTAACACGACATTCCCCTACCTGCCCCTACACTCCCCTCTTCAAATTCCTTATCCGCACGTGCGAGGGCAGAAAAAATATTCTCCTCCTTTACATGCAAACCACGAATGTCGTTTAAAAAGCCATCGTTACACTCGCATACTACAGGGTTGACCGTTCCCGTTTCTCGACCTATATCTTTATTTTCTTTTAACATATAGCGCACCAATGCTTCTACTGCCGTCCCTGTACTCAATGTATTTGTAAGAATAATAGGCGTTTCAAGGGTCCCCATTTCTTCTACTTGTACCAATCCCACAGATTTACCAAAACCGTTAATTACATGACACGCTGCCACTAATTTCTCCTGAAACATATTCCCCTCATGAGGAAGAATCGCCGTGACACCTGTTTTTACAGATCCTTCATCAAGAGTACAGTGCCCCACTTTTACTCCCGGAACATCTGTAATAGCATTTAATGCTCCTCGCTCCATTTGACCAATTAAAATACCATAATCAGCAATACGTTTCTGTTTTTTCATAAAACTACTCCCTCATTTTTACGCAAAGTGACAAGCAACCCAATGCTTTGTCTCTATTTCACGCCACTCTGGAACCTCTCTTTTACAAATATCTTTCGCCATAGAGCAACGGGAATGGAAACCACACCCCGAAGGAGGATTTACAGGACTTGGAATGTCTCCACGACACCTCCGGAAAACCATAGATGGTTTTTCTCCGGCCTCATCCACCCCCTATATATGTAAAATATCCATCTACACATCCTTCCAAATTCTAGAAGAAACTCTACATTAACCTACAAAAATGCCTATAGGTACGTTGTATGTGATCGGCCATAGATAGTTTGGCCTCCTCACTATCCTTATTTTCTATGGCTCGTATAATACGAGCATGTTCTGAGTTTGTATGGTGGTCAGGATCTTGAGGGAACGCCTTTTTTTCCGCAAGGTTTCGGTAGGTACGGTAAAAGCTTCCAAGATAGAAAGTATAGAGTTGCGCTCGCCAATAGAGCTGGAGAGCAAAACGTTGCAAATATATATTTTCACTGAGCCGAACGATAGAAAGGTGGAATTTTTCGTTGAGATTGGCGAAACGCTCTTTTTCATCACTATCATAAAGGCGTCGCTCTTGCATATTATAGTCCCAAAGAAGTGCAATATCTTCCGGTGTGGCATTAGAAGCCGCGTAGTAAGCACATTGAGCTTCAACCACTTCCCGAGAAACATAAACCTGTTGCATATCCTCAGGAGTAAGAATGGGGATTGCATATCCCTTCTGCCCTTCCCTATTTTCAAGAACTCCCTGCGCAATAAGACGACTAATAGCCTGTCGTATAGGAGTACGGCTCACACCTAGTTCTTTACTCAGGGCCGTTTCATAAATTCTGTCTCCGGGGCGCAATTCTTTGGCAACAAGCTTTGCGATAACATGGCGAAAAACTACCTCATCTGCTCGTAGTTTTCCCTCCATTCCGTTCCCCCCTTCCCCTTCATCCCTAAATGGATAAAAAAATGGGTCCATTTGTCTATCCATTTTTACAACGATCATTTATAATTGTCAATCAAAGCATTGAATTCTTATTATTGAGGTGATTCCAGTGAAGATCTACATAAGCGTGGATATGGAAGGGGCTACCGGCATCGTAAGTCCTTTACACGTACGTGCCGAGGCTGTAAATGAATACGCTTTTGGGTGCACAATGCAATATCACGATCTAAAAGCCGTCGTTGAAGGAGCACTTGAAGCTGGCGCAACCGAAATACTTGTAAACGATTCACATGCACGAATGATTAATATTGATGTATCGCAGTTGCCCAAAGAGGTTCGGCTTATCTCTGGAACTCCCAAAGCACTTGGCATGATTGAAGGGGTTCAAGGATGCGACGGAGCATTTTTTATCGCCTACCATGCTATGGCAGGGACGCCAGAAGCGGTGCTAGACCACACTGTTTCTGGAAGTTCTGTCTTCAACGTAACGCTCAATGGCCACAACGTAGGTGAGACCGGGCTCAATGCCGCAGTCTGTGCTGAACATCATATTCCCGTAGCACTCGTCTCTGGAGATGCCGCCGCCTGTCGAGAGGCTCTGGCGCTTTTAGGGAGCAATCTCATTACGTGTGCTGTAAAAGAAGGGCGCTCTAACAGCTGCGCAACCCTATTACCTCCTTCCGTCTCTTTCTCTCTTTTGAAAGAAGCGGCAAAAAAAGCAGTAGCGTCTATACAATCTAAAAAAGCCCCCGTTATGAAAATTGCTACTCCTTATTCCTTAGAGATTACGTTTAAATATTCCCGCCAATGTGACGAAGTGTCTTATGTTCCAGGGGTTATTCGCGTAGATGGGCGAACGGTACGAATGGAAGGTTCTACCATGGAAGAGATGCGACACTGGATAGGGATAGCCACATCTCTGGCAGGTTCAATAAAACTATAACCCTACGACAGGGGGTGAGGCAGTCTTCCTTACCCTCTCTCTTTCTATACCTGTACAAAAAGCATACACTCCACAAGCTTTCTGTTCTCTGGAAGATTGTCATTTCGCTTCCTGTTTGTTAGAAAAAATAATCGACAGATTGCTTTAAAAACATCTTGGCGGAGGAGTTTTCAAGCCCTCTATTCTCCCTTTTACTTTGATGTGGGGACTCCTCCGTCTGGGGTGTTTTTCTCTAACCACTTCACCACGTCTTCACGGCTACGGATCTCTTTTTTAGCCACAGCTTGACGAAGCCCTACTTTCAAAATGCCAATAAGAGGGCCCTCCTCCACATTGAGCATCGACATGAGCTCATCACCATCTGGAAGAAAATCTGCACAAAATAGCCGAGCTGCCGTTGCGCTATAGAGAATACGGTTTTTTCGACATAACTCGTCAGATTTCCCCGACGCCGCCAATATTGCACGAGCAAGAAGGAACAACTTTTCAACTATGTGTGCCCCTAGCTCTCCATTTATAGAAACCGCTGTTTCTAAAGAGAGGGGAGACAGCAGTAATGAATGATACTTTACCAACATCTCGATTTCGTTGCGAAGAGCAGCCGGCCATGCCCAATCAATTAAATATTTTTCTACAGACGGACAGCCTACATGATGAAGCAATGCCGCCATTTGTACGGCGCTTTCCGCATGAATGTTTTGAGCCGACTGAAGGGAAAGAAGTGAATGAAGGAGCCTCCCTCCTTCATAGTGGTCACCAAAAACAAGGCGCTGATCTTTCAAAACTTCAAGGAAAGGGAAAAAAACAGGCATAAGTTGATGACTGCTCACCAATCGGAAAAAAAGCAAGGCATCTCCATCAAGAGCTTTCAGAACTTCATGCCCAATTCGTTCCCCAGGAATAGGCGGAATAAGGGGGGCAAAAGCCTTCACAGCATTGGAAGAATCTTCATCTATTTTTAAACTCAGCGAGGCTGAAAAGCGGCAGAGACGCAATGTTCGAATGGGGTCATCCTTAAGACGCTCCACAGGATCGCCGTTAAAGCGAAGAAGCCCCTTTTCTAAATCTATCAGCCCTCCAAAAGGATCATACACGTCCCCCTCTCCATCTATAGCTATGGCATTTACCGTAAAATCCCGCCTCCCCAAATCTTCTTCAAGAGGATATGAGCCGAGGGGGAAAATATCCACGTGCTCTCCCTCAAAAAAGATTATGCCAGTTCGCTTCCCCTTCTTTCCAACAAAAATAGCGTGGGGAAAAATATTCTGAATTTCTCCTTCCTCTCCTTCAACAGCTACATCCATGTCAGAAAAGGAAGTGCGTCCCATCAATAAATCTCTCACTGCACCACCCACAAGCCAGGCACGTTTGCCTTCCTTAGCGAAAAGACGGATAAGCCGTAAGGCTCGGCATAAAGCCATCTTCATTCCCCCTTCCCAACAAGCCTTATAAGGTAATATAGTATAATATATGTGTATATGCACAATTTATTAGCCAGCATAAGCTTCTCTGACCTTATGGAATAATATATAGTATACATGCACCTGAAAGCAGGTGATAAAAGTGAGGAACTACCAAAAGCCCCCAAAAAGACATAGAGAAGGCCCCTCTCTCCTCATGCAGTTTCTTATAGTCTTCTGTGTTATTGTTTTGTCCTTACTTTTTGTTATTGCCATCGATAAATATACCCATCCTGGCCGGGATTGGAGCGATACTCTCCTCTTACGAATGATGGTCGAGCGTCGTCTCGCCAAGCCTTATTTCAAATAACAAAGGGAAAGAAACAGTTATCCTTTTTAGAATAAAAAAATATTCATTTTTATTTATTGCAAATTATAGCTCTTGTCTAAGAAAAAAATAAGAGAGAGCGGGGACCCTATTACTATAGGTCCCCGCTTTGTGCTGTGAGGTGTTTCGGAGGTAAAATCTTTATATACGAAAAATATTCATATAAATCACGTGACAAGCCATTGAAAGCTAAAGAATATAGGCTTTAACGCCCTTTCTCCTAATGGCAAATTCCCGGCAACGCCATCTCTCTGAACACGTTTGAGTCCCATTAGCTACAGCTACAGCTAGGTTGAAAAGATCATTGCCAAGCTCGGAAATGCTTTTCCCTGCATCAATAACAGGGCCAGCGTTGAAATCTATGTTATCTCGCATATTATTGTAGGTAGTTGTATTACTCGAAACTTTAATAACCGGGACACCAGGACATCCAGTAGGAGTTCCCCGGCCAGTGGTAAAGAATATGAGATTCGCTCCTCCGGCTGCCATAGCAACCATAGATTCTACGTCGTGACCTGGTGCATCCATCACGACAAGGCCTCTTCCTCTAGGGCATCCACCGTGAGGAACAACTTCCTGTATGGGGCGCGTTCCACCTTTTCGAATACATCCCAAAGATTTTTCTTCCAGAGTGCTCAGACCTCCTGCAATATTGCCAGGAGCTATATCTGCTATTTCGCTATGACCAACTTGAGCCATAAAACCCTCTGTCTCGCGAACATACTCCATAAGGTTCTCCGCCACTTTTGCAGAGACACATCGCTGGGCCAATATATCTTCAGCGCCAAGGAATTCTGTAACTTCTGTAAGAAAAACTGTTGCGCCACTATCTACAAAGTGATCACAAGCATGCCCTACAACTGGATTAGCAGAAAGACCTGAATAACTATCGGAAGCACCACATTCTGTCCCAACAATAAGGGAGGATAGAGGAACATCTACCTTCACGTCTTTTTCAAGAAGGGCCATAAACTCTCGCACTATAGCATCAGCTTTCTCAATAGCTCGGCCTGTGCCCCCTTCTTTCTGGATTGAAACAACTCCTACTGGTTTCCCAGAAAGACGAATGCCTTCGTATACCTCATGCAGTTTGATGGTTTCGCACCCTAAACTGACAAGAAGGACGGCACCGAAGTTAGGATTTCTGCCTAATCCTACAAAAATGTCTGTGATCTCCTTATTGCTTGATGGATCGAAAGTACAGCCGTATGGATGGGGAACAGTGATAGCATCAGGATATCTTCTTCCCATCTCCTCAACTACCGAATTGGCACAAACAACGAGAGGGAGAACAAGAATATGGTTACGAATACCCACCGTCCCATTTTTTCGCATATATCCCTTTAGGGTTTTATTTTTATCTCCCATGCTAATCCACCTTCGATTCCTTCCCACGGTGACTACGGATATTGTGAACATGAACCATGGCTCCAGCACCAATATCAGATGTAGCTGTCCCGATAGTTTTTCCATACTTATAAACAGTTGCACCCTTAGGAATAGCAGTTATGGCGACTTTAAACCCTTTCGGTATCTTTTCTTCAGCAACCAGCGTTCCGTCAAAGTCTCGAGCGACGAGAACCTCTCCCTCTTGAATCTCGCGAAAAGTAGTTAGTACATTGTCTTTCTTGTCGATAAGAATGGCGTTCGGCATTTCTTTTTTTTGAGATTCGCTGCACTCTTTTTCCTCTCCAAGAAGGCTACAACCTTCCCGAGAAAAACGGTTCATTTCATCTATTGTCTCTCGAAGATCTCTCTCTTCATCGTCTGAAGGAAAGGCTTCAGATGATATATAGCCTTTATAGCCGACCTTCATCAACGCCGCAAAAAACGGAGCAAGATCCAGATTCCCTTGACCTAAAGGTTTCCTATCAGAATCACACACATGAACATGATCCAGATACGGAGCTGCAAGAGCAACGCTCTCTGTTGCGTTCTCTTCCTCTATAACAAGATGCATATAATCGAGCATAAGACGAACGTTGACAACATTCAGGTCTTTAACGAAATCCACGCCATCCTGAGTAGATATAATGAAATTTTCATAGTACCGGTTAATAGGTTCTAGCAAAAGGTGAACATCCCTGTTCAGTTCCGCAACGTCCCTAAGCCCATCTTGAACCCACCTCAGAGTATCTTCTTTGGGAACCCCATCAACAAATCGCCCCCGCGCTCTTCCTATACTCACATGCGTATTCAGAAGAGCTGCCGCCTCCACTAAAGCCTTGAATCGCTTAAGGGCTTCTCGTCTTACTGCAAGATCAGGGTCTCCCAAAGAGATTTTGTCTTCTCCGTACATTTCTCCAGTACATAAAGAGCAGACAGGCAAATCATATTTTTTAGAGAGGCTATAAATCTGATCAAAATCCACATTGAAAGGATTTTTTAACATCACCTCTACACCCTGGTACCCTAACTCCTTTAACCTCGGGAAAAGGTCTTCAAAAGGACCCCGAACTCCTGTAACCTGACTTCCCTGAACGTCTGGAGTAATAATCATAAACGCAAAACGCATAGCTTCACCCCATTTTTACTTTTTACGTTCCAGAGGTAACACGTACAAATCCTGAACAAGAGCCACTCGACGCATCTTTTTGGATTGTACCAACTGAAGAGCATCACCGATGGAAGAACAGACAGGAATACCAGAAATCTCCTCCACTTCCTTCTTCACGTGGCAGTTATCTGTGACAAGTACGAGGGTCTTTGTTTCCATAATTTTTCGAATAGCACAAGAAGCTGATACCCCCAAAGGATCTGATACTTTTCTACCTGCGAGAAGACTTTCTATCTCTTTCACAGACATACGGAGAGCTGATGCAAACTCTGGATGATCACCTGTACCATCGATCAGAGGAGAAGCCAGAATAATTACTCCCCCGTCAGGCACCAAATGCTCTCCAATATAAAACCCTTTCCCGCTTTGCCACAAATCTTGACTAGCTGGGTAAGAAGAGATAATAGCTACGTCGAATCGTTCGTCAAACTCCTGGCAGGAGTATTCCATGCCAATACGTATCCCTTCCATAAGAGTACTATCAGGAGTTCCTGCCACTACTCCGTAATACCCCTCCGCTCCCGAAACAAAATTCACAACAAAGCTTAAGCCAGCTCTTCGTCCCACTTCGTCTATAAAAGTGCGGAACCAGTTCGGATACATGCCTGGCGCAATCTGCTCACGAAGAAGGGCTCGGCAGTGTGTCTGGAATATAGTTTCATACCCACTCAGCCCTGGGGTAATAATCTTTCCACCACCAGACCATCCACAAAAGCGATGAGGAACTGTAGAACCTACAGCAAGAATGGTCCTAGCTTCTTTGAGGTGTTTGTTCAAAAGTACAGGAATACCATCAAGATCTCCATAACTTTCTAAAGACTCTGAGGCGTAACAGTTATGTTGATATACCTTAAAACGTTTTCCGTACTCCCCTAACTTCCCATCAACTTCCTCCGGAATCATTTCTCTATGTGTTCCATTGGCCGTAATAATGCTTATATCAGAGTCTTTTAGACCACACTGTTCTAGACGAGGAACAAGAACATCTAAAACTTCTTTTACAGGCGTACTACGAGTATGATCATCTACAATTAAGAGTAATGGAGCTCCTTTTTCTTCCAAAACTTCTTCTAGAGATTTACCGCATGGAGCATTCAGAGCACTGCTGACAGCTCGACAAATAGCCTCCGGGCTTTTGGCAATCACCCCGCTGCGACTTTTCATCTGCTGCACTACAACGTCCTCTGGAAGAGTAAAAGACAACTCTTTATCTTTGGTATAGGTTAAAGAGTAGCGTTGCTCCATTTTTCTCCACCTCACTTCTTTGCGAAGTACATATTTTGGATCGTATCCTGATTTTTAAGCTCTTCTGCACTGCCTTCAAGAGTAATAGCGCCTTGAGACAAGATATAAATTCTGTCACTGAGAGGAAGAGAAAGCTTGGCATTCTGCTCTACCAGCAAAAGTGTAAGTTTTCTTTTTTCCATAATCTCTTTCAACGTCTTAAAGATACGAATAACAACAACAGGTGCCAGTCCCATGGAAGGCTCGTCTACCATGATCAACTCATTCCCAGAAACCATGGCTCGACCAATAGCCAGCATCTGCTGCTCTCCACCACTCATGGTTCCGGCAAACTGCTTTTTACGACGTCCGAGTTCGGGGAAGAGCTCGTAAACCTGTTCAATTTCCGAAGCCCTTTTAGACGCTGGTTTCAACAGAGCTGACGCCACTTCTAAGTTCTCTTGGACACTGAGCTCAGGAAAAACCTGTCGTCCTTCAGGGACATGGGCTATACCTGCCTTCGCAACTTTATGAGGCTGCAACCCTAGAATAGACTGTCCCCTAAAGAGAATATCCCCACCTTCTTCAGGTCGAACCAAGCCGGAAATAGTGCGCAGTAATGTAGATTTTCCAGCCCCGTTAGGACCAAGAACCGAAACGACTTCTCCCTCTTCTATTCGAATATTTACGTTTCGGAGAGCATAAATTCCGTTATATGTTACTGAGAGGTTTTCGATCGATAAGAGACTCATTCCATATCCTCCCCACCCAGATATGCAGCGACAACATCAGGATCTTTCTCCACATCTTCGAATTTCCCTTCGCAAATAACTTGGCCGAAATTAAGAACATACACCCAATCAGACACTTCTCTGATAAACTCCATAGTATGTTCCACAAGCAACATGGTGATTCCCTTCTTTTTAAGAAGGAGCATGATCTGCATAATATCTTTGAACTCATCTTTCGTCATACCTGCTGCTGGTTCGTCAAGGAGGAGCAGTTTGGGTTCCAATGCCAGCGCCCTGGCAATTTCCAAAGCTCTCCGCTTCCCATAAGGCAGAGAGGTCGGGCGCTCGAAAGCTTCCTTCTCAAGACCTAGAAGCTTGAGAAGTTCCATGGAATAGTCAAACTGTTCCTTCTCCTCTTTTTTAAGCCGAGGTGTAGCAAAGAAAATATCAAAAAGCGATGATCCAAAAAATTTTCGTCGGGCCGTCAGCACATTTTCTACTACAGAAAGGCTGTTAAAAAGGTTTATACGCTGGAAGGTTCTCGCTATTCCACGGCGAGCGTACTGGAATCCCTCAAGCTTCGTAATATCTTGTCCTTCCAAAAGGATACTGCCTGACGTAGGCTTCATAGCTCCTGATACCTGGTTAATAAATGTTGTTTTTCCTGACCCGTTAGGACCTATAAGGGCTGTTACCGCCCCTTTTGTAATCTTTATATCTACTTCATTATTGGCCAATACACCGCCAAAGGCTTTTGTCATTTTTTGAGTTTCTAAAAGGATGCTCATCGGTTCAGCCCCCTTACATGATGCAAGGTCTGCGTCATATCGTTCTTGCTGCCAAAAATCTTATTGAAAAGTTTCGAAAAATAGGGGCCAAGGCCTGTAGGAAGCAAAACAACGAACAAAATCGCTATTAAGGAAGTGAAAAGCATATAGTAGGTTTCCCACCCTTTGAACTTAAGAAGCTCAGGAAGAAATGTAAGACCTACGCCGCCAATAATTCCACCGCCCATGTGTTTTAGCCCGCCTACTACCGCCATAGCAACAAAGTTCGAAGACTCTCCGAATGTAAAAGGCTCCGGGCTGAGGAAGCCGGCAAAGTGAGCATAGAGAGCTCCAGCCAAACCTGCCAGAGAGGAAGCAAAACCAAAAGCAAAAATCTTTGCCTTCTTCGAACTGATGCCACAAGACTCTGCTGCCACTTCGTCGTCATTAATGGCAAACATGGCTCGACCTATATAAGAGTGTTTTATACGGTACATTAAAAGAATAGAAATACAGAGAATGGCAAGGAACACATAGTAATAGGCTCTGTTATCAAAGAAATGTTCGCCTATATGGAACTGAGGAATACCGAACAAGCCGCCAGGCCCGCCTGTAAGAGGAATCGCATTCAGAACGAGCATCCACACAACTTGCCCAAAAGAAATAGTGACAAGAGACAAAAAGAAGGCTTTCAACGAGAAAGAAGGAATACTCAAAATCAGTCCCGCCGCAAGGCTGAGTAAGATACCGCCAACAATACCTACGGGGATAGGGAGACCCAGGCGAGTTGTCAAAAGAGCCGTCCCATAAGCACCGATAGCATAAAAACCCGCTTGTCCCAAGGATATCTGCCCAGCAAATCCTGTTAGGAAAACAAGCCCCGAAACAAGAATAGCGTGAAGCAGCGCCCTATTCGTAAGGAAAACCCTAAAATCTTTCGTCTCTACCATGGGATAGCTAAGGAGCAACAATACCCCTATTATAATAAAAAATTTACGTGAAAGTTTCATATTCTACGCCTCCTCCCCTACTTATCCCTGTTACCAGTCCAGTTAAAGACTCCACTGGGCCTTACTATGAGAACAAGAACGAGGATACAGAAAGAGATGACATCTTTGTACGTTGAAGAGATAAACAGGGTTGAGAAGTTTTCTATAATGCCCAAAACAACTCCACCTAAAAGGGTGCCATAGGGATCCATCAATCCTCCCATAACTGCCGAGGCAAAACCTTTAACACCAATGCTCCCGCCTCCCAACTCCAGGGAAACGAAATAGACTGGAGCCAGAAGAATCCCGGCAATACCAACAACCATGGTAGAAAGCATAAATGCTAGAGATCTCGAAAGATTGACGTTAACTCCCATGAGTTGGGCGGCAGTTCCGTTCTGAGCAGTAGCTCTGAAAATTTTCCCCACTAAAGTTTTTCTCAATAGGAAGTGAAGGAAAGCCATCAGGAAAAGAACCACGGCAAAAATATAGAAATAGAACTTCGGCAAACGAACGCTACCGACCTCAACCAAATCCGCAGAAGACCCGAAAACTGGCGGGAATGGCTTGGGCAATCCCCCATAAATGACAATGATGACTGTCAACCAGAAAGTACACACCATCAAGGTCGCCACAACAAACTCCATTCTAGCTCCACCTCGACGGATGATGGGTTCATAAATAAGATAACGCAACATCAAGCCGTATAGAGCCAGAAGGGCTATTGAAAAGACAAAGGATAGTACGAATCCCAACTTTAAACTTGAGTAGAACGTATAAAAAAGATAGGCGCTCAACATAGCTGAGCTAATATTCGCAAAGTTAATCCGTTCAATACTCTGCCACAGGAATACAACTCCCAAACCTATGAGTCCGTATGTACAACCTATGGACATGCCGCTAACTAAGTTTTGAACCACATCGCTCAGGTTCATAAGTTTCCCTCCACTATAACTTTAAAGAAATAAATGCCGTTGCTGCCCCTCTTCGAGAGTCAGCAACGGCTCTCGGCACGTATTTAACTTCGATTCAAAGAGGTGCTGTTAATGTAGCAGCCTCAAAAATCTATTGTTTTTCCCAGATAGATCCGTTATAACGTGCTATAAATGTATAGTTAGTGAAGTTATGATTCTCGTCACACTTCATCATGCCCTGTACGCCATCAATCTGAACTTCGTTCAGAGCTTTGATCAAAGCCGGGCCATCAGTGCTCTTTGCTGCTTCAACAACTTTTGCAAAGAGATAGATACCATCATAATAAGCCTGACCAGGATCTGTAGGAGATTCGTTATCCCACTTTGCGCTATAATTTTTCACGAAATTCTGGACTGCCTGGGAAGGATCATTCTCGTCAAAGCCCATAGCAGCATATACGCCAACCATAGCGTCTCCGGCAAGATCCTTTACGACAGGAGCACTCCAAGCAGAGAAACCAATAAGAGGTACGTCAAGCTGGAGCTGCCGAGCCTGAGTGATGCAGATGGCTGCTTCTGGCTCATGTGTAAAGCCAACGAGACAATCGAATCCGGAGTTCTTCAGCTTAAGAAGCTGACCTGTAGCGTCTTTGTCTCCTTCTTTCATCTGCTCTTTTGCCACAACTTCGATGCCATATTTCTTAAACTCTCTTTCTGCTACTGCCAAAGCTGCTGTACAATAGTCAGTGGTACCGTAAATAATTCCGGGTTTTTTCACATCAAGCTTCTCAACAACGTACTTCACAATGGCTGAAACTCTTGCGTCGTCGTTTGCTCTCAAGCGGAATAGATAATCGTTTTTAGTTTTGCTATAATCCAAGTTTGGCGATGTGGCGGCTACCAACATGGGTATTTTGGACTGTTTCGCAAGTGAGTGGACACCGAGAACAGCACTACTCATATTGGGCCCGAAAATAGCTACCACATCGTCATTAATGACCTTCCGCACAACGTTCATAGCGGTGCTGGGGTTAGCCTGGTCATCGTACACAAGCATCTCGATCTGTTTCCCATCAATGCCGCCTTTGGCGTTGATTTCGTCAACAGCTAGCTGAGCACCCTTTTTAATAAAATCTCCCAGGATGGAACCCAGACCCGTAAAAGGAGCCACAAGGGCTATCCGAATTGTATCTGCAGCAAGGGCAGATCCAGAAAGGCAGAAAACAAGTAAAAGAGCTGCGATTAACCGTACACTGCGTTTCATCGTATGTTGATCCTCCTTTGTAAAGATCAAGTCCTACAGAGTTCTTCTTTGTTTCTCCCAATATTGCAACCTATGACACGTAATGCTTATGAATTGGGTTACGACAGTTTCTCTTTTTTGACGTCCCCCCTTTTGTTACTTCTCGTTTTTATACTCCTCGTACAAGCGTTTAAACTCTTCTTCGGAAACTACGTCTCTTTTTTCCCGACCAAGAGCTTTCACTCGATCAGTTAAAGGCTGAAGATCATCTTCCTCGTAAGGAAGGGCAAGCTTATCAAGGAACAGAGATATGCTATCCTTTCCGCTAGATCCACCTATAACGATATTTGCCTCTTCACGGCCGACCACACTTGGTAGATAAGGGAACATAGCTGCCTGAATCCCTGCTTCTTCCAGACGAGTTTTCGCCTGTACAACAACTCCAGACTCCATCCAGAATAGGCGCGTACCTGTTATAGGCTTATTTCTGTGAATAGGAATCTGTGTTATTTTCTCTACCATCTTGGTAATGCTGTCTATTTTCTTCAGGTCGATACCTGTATGGATGTTCAGCAACAGTTCTAAAGCTGCCGCAACCTCTTCTGTAGCTACGTTTCCTGTTCGTTCGCCTAAAGCATTAATAGAAGAATGAATGCCCGAAACACCGGCATAGGCAGCAGCCATAACAGACCCCATGGCCATGCCGAACTCGTTGTGCACGTGGAACTCTACGGGAATCTTCAGTTCTTCTTTAAGCTCACGAACGGCGCGATAAACGGCATGAGGAGTGGCCACACCAAAGCTATCTGTAAAAACTACTGCTTCAGGATGTACCGCATCGACTACGGCCTTATAGATTTTCTTGGCGTACTCAAGAGTGCCACGGGTTACATCCCATCCCATAAAGGTAACTTTCAAGCCAAGGGATTTTGCATACTCAATATTACTGACGATACGATCGATGAGTTTTTCCGTATCCACGTGATAGGCATAATAGTCTGTATAAGGATTAACAGCGTGTTCTATAATGACTTTTTCAACACCTGTCTTAGCAGCACTCTCAATATCATCACGACGAGCTCTGCAGAAAGGAATAAGCTCAGCCTTCAAGTTCATCTTTACCAGACGGGCAATGGCTCGGCCAATATCGTCAGAAATGATGGGCATTCCCACCTCAATGCTTTTTACGCCAAGGTCATTAAGGGCAACTGCAATGTCCACTCGCTCGTCTTCAGTCCAGTTCAAGCCACACGTCTGTTCTCCATCGCGAAGGGTTACATCATGGATATAAACAGATTCAGAAGTCTCTTTTCCTTTTACTTCAGGCATGAAATTCATGGGAGAAACCCATTTTTCATCGCTAAAGTATGGTGCTCCCTCCATAGGCATATTTTCCAGTAGCTTCATGTACATTCCTCCTTCATTCTGTAAAAAAGTCGTATTGTTTAAAGTTAAGCCATTAAACAAGCAAGAAGCATTGAGTGGTATCGCTCTTCCTTTCCAGCTGAGCGAGAAGTCAGAACTACGGGCTTTCGAGTGCCAGCCACAATTCCCGCCGATGGGAAATTACCGATATATGTCAACCCCTTGCAAAAGATATTACCCGCATCAAGAGAAGGGACAATAAACAAATTCGCCTTCCCTGCAACAGGACCAGACAGACCTTTTAAAGCGGCAGCTTCAAGGGAGAAAGCATTATCTAATGCTAAAGGGCCTTCTATATATTCTTCCTGTGACAGGGAAGGGCGAAGATCACGAACAATCTCAAAAGCTTCTACCGAAGAGGGAACCGCAGGAGCGGGAGCCTCTACACTAGACAAAACCGCCACTCGACGATGGGATATGCCAATTTGTCTCATAACATGCAGGGCATTTAAAATAATGATTTTTTTCTGTTCGATAGTGGGTTGAACCATAATACTGGGGTCAGAAACGAAGAGGAGATCGCGATCGGGAATTTCATATACAGCTACGTGAGTAAGCAAAGAACTTGTCAAAAGATTTTTTCGTTGCAAAATTCCCTTAAGGAAAGCCCCTGTATGAACAAGACCTTTCATCAAACAAGATACAGCGTCATCCTCTAAGAGCTCACAAGAGCGCTCGATAGCTACAGCATCCTCTTTCTCTTCTACTATTTCGAAAGGAGTCAGCTCAATATTAGATTTTTTTGCTGTTTCTTCTATTTTCTTACAATCCCCTACAAGGACACCCTTACAAAAGCCCTTCCTCGTTCCTTCGGAAAGAGCTACTAAAATGCTTTCTTCATAGGGACATGGGACAGCGAACGTTATCTTTCCAAGATTTGATTTTTCTTGGAGAGCATTCTCTAATTCTAAAAAACTTTTCACTCTTCTTCGCCTCCTGGGTAGATTCTGGGACTCTCTTGACCGTTGAGCACCCCTAATACACGCCTGGCCAGAGTATCTACCTCAAAGCTTCCTGGGTAGATGTACACTGGAGCGACAGGCAAAAAAGTTTCTTTTAAAAAGGAAGTAACTTTCAAGGAATGTGCAATTCCTCCAGTAACACAAAGAGCATCCACAGAGAAGGAAAGAACCGCCATAAGGCTCCCAATTGTTTTTGACAGTTGCAAGAGGTAAGCATTCATTACTAATGCGCTTTGAGAATCTCCCTCTTCGATCCGTCTTTCTACTTCTTGCATATCTTTTGTTCCAAGGTAGGAATAAAAGCCTCCCTCTCCTTCTATCTTTCGCATTACTTGCTCTTTCGTATATTTACCAGAGAAGCAGAGATTTACTAGCTCCAGAGTGGGAAGGCCTCCTGCCCGTTCTGGAGTAAAACTTCCTTCAAAATCATTCACAAGATCGATCATCTGGCCTTTTTTATGTGCGCTAACAGTAGTTCCACCGCCTAGATGAGCCACAACCAGGTTTACATCCTCATAAGATTTCCCAAGGTCACAGGCTGCACGGAAGGCAACTTCCTTGCTATTTAAAGCATGCCCTAAAGACTTACGTTCTATATCTTTCAGTCCAGAAAGCCGGGACTCTGGCAAAAATTCATCCACCGAAACCGGATCTACTACAAAAACAGGACATTTAGAAGCTGCAGCAAGCTCTTTCCCTATAAGTACCGCTAGCGCAGAAGCATGTTTCCCCGATGTCCCATTAAGACTATCCTCTATCATTTGGCCATTCATCCTATAAACCCCTGAGGGGATAGGGCGAAGCCGACCACCTCTTGCTGCTACTGCAGATATATCCTTAGCTGACACCCCTACCTCTGCAAATAGCTCCTCTACAACCTGTCGTCTTACACGTACTTGAGCAAAGACATCTGCTGCCAATTCTTCTGGGGAATGAGAAACTGAACGCTCCAAAAGACATTCCCTATCAGAATACAGTGCCACCTTTGTTGACGTAGAACCAGGATTAAGCACAGCTATGAGTTTCTTCGTATCTCGATCAATATGGATGGCACGCATGAACAGACCTCCTTAAGCCCAACTCTTATGACTTACGATCTTTTCTATAATCTTTCGTAAAATCTCTATAGAGGACTCGGAAAGCACATTCTCATATTCAATAACTCGCTTCCCCATCCTTTCAAAGACATCTTTCTTATGCATAAGCGCAAATTTAGAGACGACAAGAATATCTGAGACAGCCGCAACCCGTCTAATATCATCATCACTAGAGTACCCTTCGGTAATAAGATCTCCCTTAATGCCCAGATTCAGAAGAGATGACTTCAAACCTTCACTCCCACCACGAGGAGACATACATATCACGCCGATCCTCATATCTTTAGGGCATTCCAGAAGTTGTTCCACCACCTTCAAATATGGGCCGAGGTTGATGCCATAAATGTTCTGGCGACTGCCTAAAACTCTCTTCACTTCCGGGTAGTGTCCAGCCGTAGTAATGATCACATCAAAAGAATCCAAAAAACTCTCTTCAACTCGTTTTTCTACCAGGCTGTCTAGCAAGACCCCTTCCACCGTAATGGCGAGAGCATTTGTTAAATCTTTTACATATTGTTCAAGGGCAAAGGGATTACATTCTACAAAAAGAGCTTTTACATTAGACCCGCTATTTTTCTCTTTCAGCATAAGCATTTGGGCCATATTCACGAACTCTTCAGAACTAAAACCCAACTCTGATGCTTGCTGCATTGCTTTTTTTAAGACGGATACAAACTCTTTCGTCTCTTTACGAGGAGGTATATCAAGGTTTTGAGCCACATAAGTACCTGCAGCTTGACGAATATCAAGATACCCCTCTTCTTCCAACTCCCTATAAGCCTTTGCGACCGTATTCCTATTCGTTTTCAAAAAAGCAGCGAGCTCTCTTACACTGGGAATTTGCATACCAGGAGACAACTCTCCACTTAAAATCAAATATCTTAATTGAACTTTAATCTGCTGATTTAACGGGATGTCACTCGTTGTATCTAATAATAAATTCACTCTATCCCCGCCCTTTTATAAAAGGTCAATCATTTTTTGGCACGCTGTATCATACCACTATGACAGTTAAAAAACAACATCTCTTCACAAAGTAAATATATGGTAAAATACCAGCATAAACCAGCATTTCCGGAAAATGTTGGTTGTAATAACACATAGCAACTGTCTCTTTTTAGAGACAGTTGCGTCCTATTTCTCCATTCATAGAATGGAAATGCATCATTCATCACTTGTTGCGCTATTTAAGAATGAAAAAGGGAAATCCAGCAAAAATATTTTTTAATACATTGGAATCCCTAGAAATCTTTGATTACAAAGAATATTTATCCAATATGCGAACCAGCGGTCCGTTAAACGGATAAAAAACCTTGACTTCTTTCTCTTTCTCCCTTTATATACATGTGTTATGTCCTCAGAAGTTTTAGAAAAAGGAGCTTTACATTAATGAATTTTATAAAATAAGAAGGAGAGGTGGCTTAAAATGTCTTCTACATTTCAACGTGTAGGGTATGAAGCCCTACGTAGTTTTTCTGCCGATGTATTAGAAAAGATAGGATATCCCCGAAACAAGGCAGAAATTACCGCAAAAGTTTTGACCGAAGCCGACGCACGAGGTGTTCCTTCTCACGGTGTAACCCGCCTGAAAGTCTACAGGAACGAGTTAGGGAGCGGCCACGTACACCCTGAAGCCCAACCAGAAGTTGTTCACGAGACTCCTATTTCCGCTGTTATTGACGGTCATTACGGTATAGGCTCTCATATTTCCAAATTTGCCATGGATATATGTCTCGAAAAAACTCGTAAAAATGGAACTTGTTACGTAGCCGTTCGTAATTCCAATCACTTCGGCATGGCCGGTCTTTGGGCAGAACAAGCCGCAAAAGAAGGTTTTGTAGGAGGAGCTTTTACAAACACCATCCGTTGCTCGGTACCTGCTCTCGGACGGCAGCGTATGCTTGGCACAAACCCCATCGCAGTTGCAATTCCATCTGATGAAGAAGACCCATTCCTTCTAGATATGGCTACCACTACTGCAGCCCGAGGGAAGATATCAGTCTATAAACATAGAAATAAAGACCTCCCAGAGGGATGGATTCTTGATGAAGAAGGACGACCTATCACCTGCGCCAAGGAAGCAAACAAACTTCTCGCTGATCCAGCCACCCCTTTAGGTGGGCAGATATATTTAGGTGGCTCCACAGAAGAAATGGGCGGGCATAAGGGATATGGCCTCGGACTTCTGGTAGAACTGCTTTGTGCGCCCCTCTCTATGGGAAGTTGGACCCGAGACATTTTCATAAAGCCCGATGCCAATGTTGGACACTTCTTCTCGGCTTTCCGTCTTGATCTCTTCGGAGATCCCGAGCCCATCAAAACCTACGTGGGAGACATTCTAAGAGCTCTTCGGAACAGCACCCCTCTCCCTGGAGAAAAACAAATTTATACTCACGGACAAAAAGAAGCGGCACGACGGCGCACCTCTCTTCAGGAAGGTGTAGAGCTTGACGATGCTACATTTGCCATGCTTGAAGATTTTGCCAAAGAGTACAAGCTTACGCCTGTTACCCAACGATAAAAACAAGGGGATCCTCTTCTCTGGAGTACGCACCCTTGAGAAGGGGATCATGCCCTCGATTGAACCTGATAAAGAAAGAAGTGACGTAAGCAATGAATAAAGTGCTCGAACATATTGGGCTATGCGGCCTTGTCCCTGTTATTAAAATAGACAGCCCGGAAAAGGCTGTGCCCCTTGGAGAAGCGTTACTCCAAGGAGGACTTCCTGTAGCTGAAGTTACATTTCGAACTGACGCTGCAGAAGAATCAATTCGAAGGCTCTCAAGCGACTTGCCTAAACTCCTTGTAGGAGCTGGCACTGTTCTTTCTGTAGAGCAGGTAAAAAAAGCGGTAGGTGCAGGGGCAGCCTTCATCGTTTCTCCTGGCTTTAATCCTGAAGTGGTAGACTACTGCATAGAGCATGAAATTCCAATTACGCCTGGAGTCAATTCTCCCTCGCAAATAGAAATGGGTTTAGAACGAGGCGTATCTATACTTAAGTTTTTCCCTGCAGAAGCATCTGGAGGGGTAGCGATGATCAAGGCCCTGTCCGGCCCTTATAAAGGTGTAAAGTTTATTCCTACAGGTGGAGTCAATGCTGAAAACTTCAATAGCTATCTGTCTCTTCCCTCTGTCCACGCTTGTGGTGGTAGTTGGATGGTAAAAAGCGACCTTCTAGCTGCTGGCGCCTTTACTGAAATTGCAAAGTTAGTACAACAGACTGTTTTGTCCATGCTGAACTTTTCTCTTGCCCACATAGGGATTAATGAGATCAGCGAAGAAAAAGCCCTCAAGGAAGCGTCAACTTTCGAACAGATGTTCCACTTCCCTGTAAAAAATGGCAACAGCTCCATTTTTTCTGGAACGAGCTTTGAATTTATGAAAGAACCATATCTCGGTGAAAAAGGGCATATAGCTATTAGCACAAACTTTATAGAACGTGCAATCGCATATCTTGAACGACAAGGCATTCATACCCTTCCAGAAACGGCAAAAAGGAAGGATGGCAAACTTAAAGCAATCTACCTGGACAAACAAATATCTGGATTTGCCCTCCATCTGGTAGAGAAATAAGAAAAATTCTTGTTGTTTTTAAGCGCTAACTCATAGAGTAATCTAATCGTTATTCTCACATCTTGGAAAAACATGGGGTGGCACATTGTCATTTGGAGGTATTCGGTGACCCTTGAGGTTGACACAGCACCATATTTCATATATCATATGCCACAATTTGCGCATCACACCTTTAAGAAATAAGGAGGGAATAGCATGAATATAATCATGGTAATAGCTATGAATAGCATGATGATGTGCATGTGCGGCGGCCCTCCTGGTGTGGTCGGCGCAGTTTAGCGCTGTTTGTTGACCATAAATCAGGCCGGGCCTTCATTGTGAAGGTCCGGCCTTTTTTATGGCTTAAATTTCTTAAAATTTTAAAGGCAGGTGAAAAGCGATGATCAACATACAGAACTTAGGAAAAAGTTTTATTTCTGAAAATGGCGAGTTTAAAGCCCTAAATAATATTAGTTTTGAGATCAAGTCTGGAGAAATTTTTGGAATTATAGGGTTAAGCGGGGCCGGGAAATCAACTCTTCTCCGAACTCTTAATCGCCTGGAAGATCCATCTAGCGGTAAAATTTTTATCGATGAAACAGATATTACCTCTCTTTCCACATCGGAACTACGAGCTCTTCGCAAACATATTGGCATGATTTTTCAGCATTTTAACCTCCTCACCTCTCGGACCGTTTTTCAAAATGTAGCCTTCCCCCTTGAAATAGGGAAATGGTCTCGCCAATCTATGGAAAAGAGAGTATATGAAATGCTCGAGCTAGTAGGCCTTACAGACAAGGCCCAAAGCTACCCCTCTCAGTTAAGTGGCGGGCAAAAACAACGAGTTGCCATCGCACGGGCTTTAGCCAATAACCCTCGGGTACTTCTTTGCGATGAGGCCACAAGCGCCCTTGATCCCAAAACAACTCAGTCTATCCTCTCTCTCCTTGAAGAGATTAACAGCAAAATGGGAATTACGATTGTCTTGGTAACTCATGAGATGGGAGTTATTCGTCAGATATGCCATCGCGTAGCAGTGCTTGAAAAAGGGGAAGTTGTGGAAATAGGCCCTGTTAAAGACGTTTTTATGCGGCCTCAATCGGCAACAGCCCGAGAGTTTCTTTCTCATTTACCTCGCACCACATATTCCCACGAGAAGTTTCCAAGAGAGGCTGGGTGCCCCATTGTTACCTTCTCTTTTAACGGTCATATGGCTGAAAAACCTGTAATTTCTCAAGCTATAAAAAAAAGCGGCGCAGAAATTAACATACTTGCCGGCGAAATCGACCATCTTCATAGTAGTCGTATTGGTAATTTAACAGTTCAACTTGCCGGCAACCCCGAGCAGATAAACTCTGCCCTTTCCTACATACGAGCACAAAATGTGGAAGTGGATGTGATTTGGAATGGATAAATGGATTTCGCTCCTTAACTTACTTGCTACACCTACGTTAGAAACCTTGTATATGGTTTTATTCTCTACTTTTTTTGCTACGCTCCTCGGATTCCCGTTGGGGATAGCTCTTGTAGTTACAGAAAAAGGGGGGCTTCTCGAAAATGAACCGCTTTATGGGGTTTTGAATGGGATCGTAAACGTATGTCGATCGTTTCCCTTCATTATCCTCATGATTGTTTTGTTTCCTCTATCCCGATTGATTGTGGGAACAACTATTGGAACAACAGCATCAATTGTTCCGCTTTCTATCGGAGCCGCTCCCTTCGTAGGACGAGTGGTAGAAAGCTCTTTAAAGGAGGTGGACAAAGGACTTATTGAAGCTGCTGTAGCCATGGGGACAAGCCCCAAAGACATTGTGTTCAAGGTCATGATACCTGAAGCCCTGCCCGGTCTTGTGTTGGGAGAGACCCTTACCATTATTAACATTGTTGGCTATTCAGCCATGGCAGGAGCCATCGGAGGTGGCGGTTTGGGAGATCTAGCTATTCGTTACGGCTTCCACCGCTTTCAAACAGACGTACTTATAGCCGCAGTAGTTGTCATCATATTATTTGTGCAGATAGTTCAAGCTGCGGGGAATAGAACCGCTCTATATCTATCAAGGAACCGCTAGGGGATAAAAAAGCATAAGAAGTACCAGAAGTAACTATTCTTAAAATGGAGGTTTGAAAATGAAGAGATCAGCACGTTTTATTACTATTTTTGCGTTATTTTGTATATCCTTAGTACCTTCTGCAAGCTTGGCTCAAGAAATTATTAAAATCGGAGCTTCTCCAGTACCCCATGCAGAAATATTGCAGGTCATTAAAGACGATCTGGCACAAGAAAATGTTACTCTCGAAATCATTGAATTTACTGATTACGTAAAACCGAACCTCTCTCTAGATGACGGAGAGATTGATGCCAATTTTTTCCAGCATTTCCCCTACCTCGAAAATTTCAATGGAAGTCACGGCACTAAATTGGCCTCTTTAGGCGGTATCCACGTAGAACCCCTCGGTCTCTACTCTCAAAAAATAAAGACTGTTGATGAACTGAAAGAAGGGGCCCTTATAGCTATTCCAAGCGACAGTGTTAACGGTGGTCGTGCCCTTCTTCTTCTTCAAGCCAACGGTCTTATCACCCTCTCTGACAAAGCAGGACTAGAGGCTACAGAACGAGATGTAGTGGAAAACCCCAGGAAACTTAAATTCAAACCTATCGAAGCAGCCCAATTACCTCGAATTCTTCCAGATGTGGACGGTGCTGTTATCAATGGGAACTATGCCATAGAAGCTGGATTTAAACCAACGGAAGACGCAATACTTCTTGAAGGATCAGAATCCCCTTACGCCAATATTATTGCCGTTCGGGAAAAAGATAAAGATAACCCCAAATTTCAAATACTTTTAAAGCATTTAAAGTCAGATAAAGTCAAAGACTTCATACTCTCTAAATATAACGGTGGAGTCGTTCCTGCCTTCTAAAAACTTTTTCACAGAGTGGCAGACTAAAAAAGGGGGTTGCCTTTAAAAGGCAACCCCCTTTTCGTATCTCTAGCAAAAGCATTCACGTTTGATCCTCGTAGCTACTTAACTTAAGAACTCGAAAGTATGAGGCTGAATTTACACATAACCTGGCTTGCTACTCAACACCCGTCCTTTTTGACAAGAAGAGCGAGGGAATCGAGAGGAGAGTGCCACTGATGCTCACATTACCACTCAGCAATGGAACCATCTTCCATTCTCCATACCGGATTCTTCCAGCACAACCTTTCATCTGAGCGCTGTCGCACCACATCCTCATCAATAGAAATACCCAATCCAGGCTCTGTTAATACCCCTACAAAACCATCCTTATAATCGAAAAGCTGCGGATTCTCCAGATAGTCAAGAAGATCCGCTCCTACGTTATAGTGAATGTTGAGGCTTTGCTCCTGAATAAAAGCATTAGGAGTACAATAATCCACTTGCAGACACGCTGCCAGAGCAATAGGTCCTAAAGGGCAATGAGGGGCTACTGCTACATCATAAGCCTCTGCCATAGCGGCGATTTTCTTTACTTCCAGAATTCCGCCAGCATGGCTTACATCGGGTTGAATAATATCTACGGCGCCATCGGCAAGCAGCGTTTTGAAATCCCACCGACCGAAATTACGTTCCCCCGTAGCTATAGGCATAGAAGCATGGCGGCGGAGCTCTATCAATGCTTCACGGTTCTCGATAAGCACTGGTTCTTCCACAAACATGAGATGATAGGGCTCCAGTTCTTTCATAAGCACCCTGGCCATGGCTTTATGGACACGGCCGTGAAAATCAAGGGCTATATCAATTTTATAGCCAAGGACATCTCGTATGGCCTGAACTCTGGCTAAAACCTCTTCCACCTTTTTATAACTATCGATCCATCCCATCTCTTCTGTGGCGTTCATTTTTATAGCCGTCATCCCAGCCTGATATCGTTCTCGGGCTTGAGCTGCCACATCTGAAGGACGATCTCCTCCTATCCAAGAATAAACTCGTACCTTTTGACGAACAGCCCCACCAAGTATCTTATGAACGGGAAGACCATATATTTTCCCGGTAATATCCCACAGCGCTTGCTCAATACCAGAAATAGCGCTCATAAGAATAGGACCGCCCCGATAGAATCCGCCACGATAAAGAACTTGCCAAATATCTTCTATCTCTGTAGGATCGCGACCAATAAGATACTCTTCCATTTCACGAACGGCGGCAGCTACAGTAGAAGCTCGACCTTCCACTACTGGTTCGCCCCAGCCTGTCACGCCATCATCTGTCGTTATCTTAAGAAAAAGCCAACGCGGAGGAACTTTAAAGAGCTCGAACTTCGCTATATGGCTCATAATGAGATTCCTTTACAGTCTCTAACGCTGAACACGGCCGCTAGCATCTCCGCCGGCGAGAGTCATAACATCATCAACAGAAACGCGATTGAAATCGCCATAGATCGTATGCTTTAATGCTGATGCCGCTACAGCAAACTCCAGAGCTTCCTGAGGCGTATCAAAGTGGTTCAAGCCATAGATAAGGCCGGAACCAAAAGAGTCTCCTCCTCCAATACGATCTACAATGTGGCGAATCTCATATTTGCGGCTTACATACACTTCCCCGCGCTCAGCTAAAAGAGCCGACCAATTATTCCAATCAGCGCTTATACTTTCACGAAGACTCACCGCTAAATATTTCACTCCAGGGAAGAGGGTGAGCATTTTCTGGCTCAACGCTCTATATGTAGCTACATCAAGAGAGCCAGAAGTTACATCAATATCTGCCTCTATCCCCAGGCATTTCTGGCAATCCTCTTCATTGGCAATAACCACGTCTACATATTTCATAAGTTCGGGCATAACTTCAAGGGGTTTCTTGCCCCACTTCCAAAGTTTTTTTCGATAGTTCAAGTCGCAAGAAACAGTAATTCCCTTCTCCTTGCATTTTTTCAGCGCTTCAAGGGTTACTGCTGCTGTCCCCTCAGCAATAGCAGGAGTAATGCCTGTTACGTGAAACCATGCAGCTTCTTCAAGAATCTCATCCCAATCAAAATCTCCAGGTTTCACCTCTGCAATGGCAGAATGAGAACGATCATAAATAACCTTTGAAGGTCTCATACACGACCCCGTCTCCGTAAAATAAAGCCCAAGTCTTTCCCCGCTTCTACGTATAAAACGAGTGTCCACTCCGAAGCTGCGAAGTTCATGCATCACTCCATCTCCAAGAGGATTCTTTGGGACAGCTGTAACAAAAGCCGCATCCTCTCCGTAATTTGAAAGAGCCACAGCTACATTAGCCTCCGCACCACCAAAGGTGGCAACAAAGCGAGGCGTCTGTAAAATTTTTTCGTGATCTGGCGGGGTGAGCCGCAGCATAATTTCACCAAATGTAATAAACTTCGCCATAACAAACCATTCCTTTCTTATTTCATAGAACCTCGAATCCGGGCAATCTCTTTCAAAACTTTTTCTGTAGCCTCGCAAACAGCTTCGTAGCTTCCGTCTGATCCCGCTGGTTTTGTTAAAGCGCTACCAAGCCCAACAGCAAAAGCTCCAGCTTTAAACCATTCTTCCAAATTATCAAGAGACACTCCCCCTACGGGCATGATATGAGCATAGGGAACAGGGCCATGAACTGCCTTGATAAATTTTGGCCCCAATACACTTCCTGGGAATGCTTTCACTACATCTACACCAAGCTCTAGAGCCCGCATGAGCTCTGTAACTGTTCCAATGCCCGGTATTGCTGGAAGGCCATACCGATTACAGGTTTGAACCACCTCTTGATGTAAACTTTGAGAAACTATAAACTCGGCACCATTTACAACACACATTCGAGCCGTGGCTTCATCCACCACAGTACCAGCTCCAATAAAACAGTCATTATCTCTGTGCCGTTCTACAGCTGTACGCATAATGTCAAGAGCTCCTGGAAACGTCATAGAAACTTCTATAGCCTTAAGGCCGCCATGAAACATGGCATCTGCCATCTCTATTCCCTTTTCCACACTTTCTGTACGAATAATGCCTACGATCCCCTGTTCCTGAACCGCAGAAAGGACTTCATATTTTCGAAGATACTCCACTTGCTATGCCTCCTTGTTTCCTTCCATATGTCGTCGACTAATACGCAAAGAAATCTTCGCCGTTTCCTGTGCCAGCTTTCGTCCCACTACCGATGCTTTTTTATCATCGAATCGATAGGCAGGTGCCGATACGCTTACAGCTCCAATAGGATATCCATTCCCATCTACAACCGGAGCTGCTACACAACGAATGCCCTCCTCGTTTTCTTGTATCTCCTCGCTATATCCTAGAGATTTATATTGCTTTAGAAACTCTTTAAGTCTGTCTGGATCTGTTATTGTATTCGGAGTGCGTCTCTCTAAAACATTTTTTGCTAAATAGTCATCAAGTTGATTAGAGGGGAGGGCAAAGAGAATCGCCTTTCCGCCAGCTGTACTATAGAGAGGCAACTCTACTCCTACCTGCGAACGCATCACTAACGGGCTGGGGCTTTCAAGCTTTTCAAGATAGTAGGCTCGACCATTTTCAAAGACAAAAAGGTGTATGGTCTCTCCAGAATAGTCTCGCATCCCTTCCAAAACATCTCTCGACATCTCAAGCAACCCAGACCGACGATTATAGGCAGCTGACCACTTCACCACAACCGGACCTATTTGATAACGCCCATGAGAGTTTTTTAAAAGGACATTGCTATCCTGCAGAGTAGAAAGAATTCGATATGCTGTTGTTTTTGATAGCCCTGTTGCTTTCGCAATTTCAGTAAGACCTGCTGGCTCACTACGGTCCGAAAGATCTTCTAAAATTGAAATTGCCTTTTGCAATACAAGCACTTTATCTTTCTGTGCCATACACCGTCACCTCTCTCACCTTCCCACTACATAAAAGAAGGCAACCATAAAACTAACTGTGGAATGTACGTTACCAGCAACACCACTACAAAAAGAGCAATGTACATTGGCCACAGAGATTTTACGAGATCGCCTAAAGAAATTTTTGAAATAGAGTTCGTAACATATAAAACAGTTCCGACAGGAGGAGTAATAAGCCCTACGCACAAGTTTGTTACCATGATGATCCCAAAATGGATATCATCAATCCCATATGACCGGCATACGGGCAAGAGAATAGGAACAAGTAAAAACAGGGCCGGAGTGAGGTCAATAACCATCCCCACCAAAAAGAGGAGGATATTGAGAATCAGCAAAAACATCATCTTATTCTCAGTTATATTCATAATAACATTCGTAAGGAGCTGTGGAACTTGAGCTACAGCCAAAAACCATGTCAAAGCCATAGCAGAAGCACAAACCAGCATAACAACGCCAGTATTCAAAGCAGCACTCTTTAAAATTTCAGGATATGCCGACCACTTAACGTCATACTGAAAATAAGACACAATCACAGCATAAATTACAGCCACAGCGCCAGCCTCTGTAGCAGTAAAAATCCCCCCAAGAATCCCCCCAAGAATAATAACGGGGAGAATCAATGCCCAAATAGTCTTTTTAAAGACTCCTAAAAACTCCTTGAATCCAACTTTTTCGCTGAGTGGGTAGTTCCGTTTCTTCGATATCACGTACGATACAAACAAAAGAGCTATACCAATCAGTATTCCAGGAATAGCCCCGCCAAGGAAAAGCTTAGCGATGGAAATCTGCGCGATAGACCCTAAGATAATCATGGGAACACTTGGCGGAATAATGGGGCCGATCACTGATGATGCTGCTGTAATAGCTGCGGAGAAGTTCTTATCGTACCCTCCATTTTCCATCATAGGCATTTCAAGAGACCCTAAGGCTGCCGCATCAGCAACTGCGGAACCGCTAATACCTGCGAAAAGCATACTCGCTATAACATTAACATAGGCCAATCCGCCACGAACGCGGCCAACAAGGGCGTTAGCGAACATAAGGATATCGTGAACCAAACCTGCTTTGTTCATAATCTCCCCAGCCAACATAAAGAAAGGGATAGCCAAAAGAGTATAAACATCAACCCCAGTTATCATCCGACGAGCCAAAACCATAGGTTCCAAAGTTCCAGTAACAAGCATCAGAATTAACGCGGCTAAACCAATACCGAAACCAATGGGAACACCAACAATGGTAAATCCCATCAACGATCCAAGAAAAGCCAATAGCACTCCCATCTTAGGCTTCCTCCAATTCTTCAGGCGCCCATATACAAACAAGCTGACGGGCCATCTCTAACAGCATCATAATAGTGGCTACCGGTACTGCTGCATATTGCCACGCTACAGAAATAACCAGTATTGACGTTTTTTGCACATAGACTTTAGAGACATAATCAATGCCCCCCTTAAGAAGAAAAAGCAAAAAAACAACGATAAGGACATCTATAGCCGTCTGTAAAATTTTTCCGTTAACGCCTTGACATCGCTCCGATAAAGCATCGAAGGCTGGATGAAGACCAATTCTCAACCCCGAAGCTATCGCCATAAAAGACATCCACACAAAAGCCAAACGACTGACTTCATCCACCCACGGGAAAGCCATATAAAAGAACCTGAAAATTACGTTCGTAAACACAGATAACACCATAACAACTAGCATCGTAATCGCAAGTCCATCAGCAATACGGTACATGAGCTCGTACAGAGCCATGGCCATTTTTTTCATATGAGAACAAGCTCCTCTCACCTAATAATTCAAACCACGGGCTTTGATCTTTATTTCATGGCAAGGGAAGGCCCCTTTAGGCCTCCCCCTGCTAAAAAAACAGATGCATTCTATTTCTCGAATTGCTTCCCGATCTCTCGAATCTCATTAACAAAAGGTTCTGCCTCGGGACAGCTTTTTATGTAATTAGCAATAATAGGCTGGGCGCTTTCGACAAAAGGTTTCAAATCGGGGTATGTAACTTCAAGGCCCTTGTCGATAGTCTTCTGAAGAACATCTTTCTCCTGTTCTTTCGTTAGACGGGTAATTTCTGCAATGGAAGCTTTGGTAGCATCCATAACGATAGACTGTTCCTCTACGGAAAGTTTGTCCCAAACCTTTTGGTTAACAACAAAATACTGGAAACCGAAAATATGGTTGGTCATAGCAACATACTTTTGCACATCATACCAGCCAGAGAAATAAGAGGTCATCAAGGGGTTATCCTGTCCATGTACAACTCCCTGCTGCAAAGCCGTAAAGACCTCGCTCATGGGCATAACAACTGTGCTGAACCCAAAGCCCTGCATTAGTTTAATAATAACTTCACCCTGCCATACCCGCATTTTAATACCCTTACAATCTTTAATGGAATTGATAGGTTGTTTATTATTAGAAACAACTCTGAATCCTCTCGGGAAAGCGCCAAGAATTTTAACTCCCAGAGGTTTAAGACTTTCGTAAATCTTCTCCCCTATAGGGCCATTAAAAACAGCATCAGCATGCTCATAGCTGTTAAACATATACGGGAGCTGAAGTAATTTAAAAAGATCCACCGTATTCTCCCAAAGATTGCCTGTCAGAGCCATCTCAATGGTTCCCAACTGAACTCCCTCTACAAACTCCTGCTCTGCACCGAGCTGGCTATTAGGGAAAATCTGGACTTTAAGAGACCCGTTGCTCTTGCTTTCTATCTGCGCTTTAAACACATCATTAAGAACTTGGTTGGCTGGATGATCTACAGGAAAGTAGTTGGCAATTTTGAGAGTCGTTGCCGCCAATGCAAAACCTGAAAAAGCCACCGTTAAAATTGTTGCCAGCATAGCTATACGCATAAAACGCTTCGTATTCACTCCAAACAGCCTCCTTAAACGGTATTAAATATGCACCAACGTAACCCATACGTCACCGAGTACACCTATTGCCGTTTTCTCCCCCTCCCCCATCCCCCTTCTTCTCGAGTATTCTTTTAAAGAATGACTCCGTTTTTAAATAAACCAATCTCCCCAACTTTGAGACGTTCGTTACAAGTAGATCGGCCATTGGCAACGTCAATCACCATGGTAACAAGGCGAGAAAGCGCATTATCCCAACCTTCGCCTTCGATGAGATTTCCTGCATTAAAATCAATCCAACGGTGTTTTTTTTCGTAGAGAGCGGTATTTGTCGCTATTTTTATGGAAGGAATCACAGAACTGTAAGGAGTTCCACGACCTGTTGTAAAAAGGGTTAAAACAGCACCACTTATGGCGAGAGATGTTACGGAAACAGGATCGTTCCCAGGGCTAAAAACAATAGCAACTCCTGGGCGTGTCGCTCTCTCGCCATACCATAAAACATCAGTGACAGGTCCTGACCCTGTTTTTTCCACAGCCCCCAAAGATTTTTCTTCGAGGGTCGTAATGCCACCAACTTTATTTCCTGGAGAAGGATTTTCGTATACAGGTTGGTTGTAAGAAGTAAAATAATTTTTAAACCAATGGATCATCTCTACAAAACTGTTAAACACTGATTCTTCCTCGATACGAGATGTAATTGCTTCTTCGGCCCCAAACATTTCGGGAATTTCTGTAGCTAAAGTTGTTCCCCCCCAGAAAGAGAGGTAATCAGTGAAAAGACCTACAAGTGGGTTCGCCGTAAGGCTCGAAAAAGCATCGCTTCCCCCGCATTTCACCCCTACTACAAGATCGGAAAGAGGGCATTCTGCTCGCGTACGAACAGAGTTTTCAGCGAGGAAATCAAGCCTGGGAAAAAGGGCCCTTTCGTCATCAGCTTCATCTTGAAGTACGGTATATGCCACATTTGGGTGATGTGACATACGCTCTTTAAGGTAGGAAATCTGGAGATTCTCACACCCCATGCCTACAAATAAAACACCAGCGGCATTTGGATTAAAAGCCAAGCTGGAGAGGGCTCGAAGCGTATATTCAAAATCGTCGCCTAACTGGGAGCAACCATAGGGATGTGCTAATACTCTTACGTTTTCTATCCATGGAGCCGGACTATAGCGAGGAATAAGGGTTCGAAGCAAATCATTGATACAGCTGACAGTGGGAATAACCCATAGCTCATTTCGTATGCCCACTCCATATTTCCCTCGCCGATACCCCATAAAGGATCGTTGGGGAATTTTCGTCTTCAATGACGGGGAGCAATATTTCCATTGAGGCGTCCATTCAACTTCCAGGGCGGAGGTAAGGTTATGCGTATGAATCCATCCACCTTTATAAATCCTTTGTATGGCTCGCCCTATAGAACAGCCATATTTAAATACTGTCTCGCCCGATTCTATTTGTGTTAAAGCTACCTTATGACCTGCAGGAATATTTTCTTTCAACTCTATTTGAAAACCATCCAAAAGGCGTAGGGTATCCCCCTTTGCTCCATCCTCCGTTAGAGCTGCAACAGAATCATTGCATCCTAATTTTAATCCACGGATATTTCCCATGCAGACATCCTCCTATTCCGCATTCCGGATAACCTAACCGTAATGCGAACCGCAATTACTTCTTTATATTAAGCCATGTTCTTCCCTAAAAAGCAATAAGATGAAGTGTATCCTCTTGCTTTTAAAGGAAAGTGAAAGTATAAACGTAATATATGGGTTTATTTCCCCTTCATCTTCTCTTCTTGCTCTTTAATGTATCCTCTTGCCATACTCCACCCAAGCGCCCCTACATAATCTTTTGCCGAGCGCTCCTGTTCAAAGCTAGCGTTCTTTATCCTAGCCATCTGTATCGGGGCTCAAGCTGGCTCTTGATAAGTTTTATCGCGTCTACTCGAGAAATTTATATGGCGTTTCACTTTTACATTCTTGTTACAATGATGAAATACCTCTGTTACATCAGGCCTCTATACTATGAACTGTCAAAACAAAATCTTGACGAGAACATAAGGAGGTCTTCTGAAAATGAAAAAAGCAGGTGTCGTCATAGGACTTTTAACCGCGTTTTTCATGAGCGGTGTCGCTTTCGCAACAGAGCTAGTGCTCAAAGGTTCTACCACTGTTCTTCCCATCGCCCAATCCGCAGCGGAGAAATACATGTCAAGTCATCCTGACGTAAGCATAACGGTCTCAGGTGGAGGGAGTGGAAACGGCATCAAAGCCATTATTGATGGCACTACTGACGTAGCAAACTCCTCCAGATTCATTAAAAATGAAGAAGTAAAGGCCGCTGTAGAAAAAGGAGCCTATCCTGTACCTTTCGCCATAGCTATGGATGCGCTCATACCTATCGTTCACCCCTCAAACCCGCTAGAAAACTTTACTATTGAACAGCTGAAAAAAATATATACGGGAGACATCAAGAACTGGAAGGAACTCGGCGGACCAGATAAGCCTATTGCCGTCGTAAGCCGGGACACGAGTTCCGGAACCTACGAAACATGGGAAGAGAAAGTGCTTCACAAGGAGAGAGTGGACAAAAGAGCCCTTGTCGTCGCTTCAAACGGAGCAATGGTGCAGACTGTAGCTAAAAACCCAAACGCCATTGGATATATCGGCCTTGGATATCTCAACAACTCGGTAAGGAGTATACGCGTTAACGAAATAGCCGGGACAATAGAAAACGCTCTTGACGGAACCTACCCCATCTCAAGGTACCTCTACATGTTCACTCGCGGCTGGCCAGAAGGAGCCTCACTCAACTTCATCAACTTCGTACTCAGCAGCGAGGGGCAGAAAATCGTCGCCGAATCGGGATTTGTCCCCCTTCGATACTAAATAAAGCGCAAAATCAGCAATAGCGAAACAACCTCCTAGGAACCGGGCTACCAGAACCTAGAAGCCCCCCTTCAAGGAATTCGCCCATCCTCCCATGGGCGAATTCCTGCTCGCTAAAGTATAGGGAGGAAGGAGCGTATTTGTTCTACTGATTAATGATTAAGAGAGAAAACGAGAAACATGTGTTAGGAAAGGAAACATGGACACTACTACTTATAGAAAAAGAGGATATGTGATGTACATGAAAAAAGAAAATATACCTTTTATGGTTATAGCCGTCGTCTCCTCTATAGGCATTTTTATTATGCTATTTATTCTGTTCTTCCTGATCAAGGAAGGACTTCCTGTATTAAAATCAGTCTCACTCAAAGGAATTCTTACGGGAACAGACTGGTATCCCACAGAAACTCCCCCAGCCTTAGGTATGCTATCTCTCATTGTAGGGACTATCACCGTTACTATTCTTTCATCCGTGTTGGCTCTCCCTATAAGTCTTTTTATCGCCATTTTTATTTCAGAAATAGCCTCGCAGAGAGCCCGTTCTTTTCTAAAACCCATCCTTGAGCTTCTTGGTTTCCTTCCATCCATTATTTTGGGCTTTCTGGGTATGGTGGTTATAGCTCCGTGGCTTCAGGAACGGTTCAATATCCTTTCCGGTCTTAACCTTTTCAATGCCTCTCTCTTATTGGGGATCCTCATTATCCCTATTGTAGGGTCACTTGCGGAAGAAGCCCTTTCCGCAGTTCCAAAAGAACTTCGAGATGCTTCTTTCGCATTAGGAGCCACCCGTTGGGAAACTATCAGCAAAGTGGTTTTTCCCGCAGCCCTTCCCGGCATTCTATCAGCATGTCTTTTAGGCATTATGAGAGGCATGGGTGAAACCATGGTAGTTCTCATGGCCGCTGGAGGAGCAGCTCTTGTCCCCCTATCACTTTTTGACCCCGTAAGGCCCCTCACATCCACAATAGCCGCAGAAATGGGAGAAACTCCTGTGGGTTCACCGCACTACCATGCTCTTTTTTTTGCCGGCCTTATTTTATTGTGTATCACGCTGGCCATTAATATTCTCTCGAGCTGGATAGAGAATAAGAGGAAGGTGCAGGCTTCATGAATCGTCGAAAACTCTCCAACACATTCATGACTCTTCTTCTCTGGAGTTCCATTACGACTATGGTAATTTTACTTCTCTCCATCATTGCTTTTATTTTTGTAAATGGAGTTCAGGCCCTCTCCTGGGAGTTTATAACGGAACCCCCAAGGGAAAATATGACTCGAGGAGGCATCAGTACCCCCCTTATAGGCACGTTACAGTTAGTGGTTGTCTCTATGCTTTTTGCTCTGCCGGTAGGAATCGCAACAGGCCTTTATCTATCGGAATACTCGAAGAAAAATAAATTTACATTTCTGATTCGTCTGGCTATCCGTTCCCTCGCTGGAGTTCCATCTGTTGTTTTTGGCCTCTTCGGCCTCTCTCTCTTCGTTATTCTTCTAGGTTTCGGCTCATCATTGCTCTCAGCAGGCCTCACTCTTGGATGCTTGGCCTTGCCTCTTATTGTTACTGCGTCAGAACAAGCCTTTCAGGCAGTACCCAAAGACTTCCGAGAAGCTTCATACGCTCTCGGGGCCACTAAGTGGCAAACCATCAGAAAGGTTGTTTTCCCAGCTGCTTCGTCCACAATTATTACAGGGGCCATACTCAGTATTGGGCGGGTCGCCGGAGAAACAGCTCCCATTATTTTTACCGGAGCCGCCTATTTCACGCCTAACGTGGCCCAAAGTCTTTTCGATGAAGTCATGGCTCTGCCTTATCACATTATGGTTCTCGCTACAGAAGGGACAGATATTACACTCACTCGCCCCATCCAGTACGGAACAGTGCTTGTCCTCTTAGCCCTTGTTCTCGGAATGAGTGCTGTGGGAGTCATGATGCGAGCCCGCCTCAGACAAAGGGGGCAATAGTTTATGGACAAGGAGTCGGTATCCATGAATAGACCTCAACTTATTGTTTCAGATTTAAACCTTTACTACGGTGACTATAAAGTTTTAAAAAATATCAATATGGAAATATATGGGAAGACCGTTACAGCCCTTATCGGCCCCTCTGGATGCGGGAAAAGCAGCTTCCTTCGCTGCCTCAATCGAATGAACGATTTTATAGCCGAAGCTAGAATTGAGGGACAAATCTATCTGGATAATACCAATATATACTCAGGCGACACTGACGTCATAGCTCTTCGACGCCGGGTAGGAATGGTGTTTCAGAAACCTAACCCTTTCCCCATGTCTATTTACGATAATGTGGCTTACGGTCCTCGCATCCATGGAGTAAAAAACAGAGATCATCTTGACGAAATAGTAGAACAAAGTCTTCGCGGAGCCGCTCTCTGGGCTGAGGTAAAAGACAAATTAAAAACATCTGGACTCGGCCTTTCTGGAGGCCAACAACAGCGTCTCTGCATTGCCCGGGCCATTGCCACAGAACCTGACGTTCTCCTCATGGACGAACCCACAAGCGCTCTCGATCCCATGGCCACAGCCCGTATCGAGGAACTTGTACGAACCCTCAAAGAAAGATACACTGTCATTATTGTGACGCATAATATGCAGCAAGCCGCTCGAATATCGGATTACACTGCATTTTTTCTTACAGGGGATCTTGTAGAATACGGGAAGACCCCCAAACTCTTCACATCGCCAGAGGATAAACGCACAGAAGACTACATCACCGGTCGATTCGGCTAAAAGGAATCTGATCTTTTCTGGAAGGAAGTGACAAGTCTATGGATCAAATCAATACAAGAAGACAACTCGAAACGGATCTTACAGAACTTATACGAATGCTCACTCGACTGGGGAAAATGTCTGAAGAATCTCTCACCAGATCTGTTTGGGCTCTAAAGAATCAGAACGCAGCCGTGGCTCGCGAAATTATTAACCGAGATGACGCAATAGATGATCTCGCAGCAGAACTTGATATGGCTTGCATGCAATTCACTGCTCGTTTTCAGCCACTCGGAGAAGATTTACGTGCTGTTTCTTCCATTATGCACATGGCGGTAGACCTGGAAAGAGTAGGAGATTATGCCACCAACATCGCAAAAGCCGCCATTGAAGTAGCCGATAAAGAGCTTATGAAGCCTCTCATCGATATCCCCCGAATGGTAGACATTCTCTCTGAAATGTTGGAAAAGACCTTAGAAGCCTTGGAATCTAAAAACGAAGCTACGGCTATTCGCGTTTTCCCTTTAGACGACCTTATTGACGACCTTGAAAAACAGATTATGCGCGAATTACTTCTGCTCATGATGGAACGCCCCCAACGTATAGAGCAGGCAACGCTACTTCTCAACGTGGCGAGAACTCTGGAGCGAGCAGGAGATCACATTACGAATATAGCAGAACGGGTCATTTACATTATTACCGGGAAGACCGTTAAAGCCTCCACATACCGCAGGCCAAAGGAGCGATAAGGGTGAATGGACAGCGTATTCTTGTAGTAGATGATGAGAAAGGAATTCAAGAAATAGTTTCTCAAGCCTTAAAACGCCGTGGATATGACACCCTTAATGCCGCAGACGGAGATACGGCTCTTGATATGGCTTTTACAGCCAAGCCAGATCTTATTATCCTTGACCTCATGCTTCCTCGAATGGATGGGTGGGAAGTCTGTCGTCGTCTGAAAAGCAACAAAGAAACGGCCTCTATCCCCATTATTATGCTCACCGCCCGTCGAGAGGAAACAGACGTAGTGGAAGGTCTAGACCTCGGGGCAGATGATTATATTAAAAAGCCTTTTTCCCTTGCTGAATTAACAGCTCGAGTGGGGGCCATTTTGCGCCGTGTCCAAATAGCAGATGAGAGCCGACAAAGAGTGGAGGAAGGAGATTTGATTCTTGATTTCGAAAGTCAGACAGCAATCTTGCGGCAGTCACTTCTCGACCTCAGCCCCACAGAATTTCGTATCCTCGAACTCTTGGCCCGGCGTTTTGGACGCACTGTCTCCAGAGACGAAATGCTCGGCCGGATTTGGAACCTCTATGGAGGAGATACGCGAACTGTAGACGTCCATATTTCACGACTTCGTAAAAAAATCGAGGACGGAAGAGAACCCGCCCTCACTATACAGACCCTTCGAAGCCGCGGCTATCGCCTCACCTGGGAGAAACAATCATGAACACCCTCAAGGGAAAAGTAACCGCGGTGCTTACCCTCGTCACCGTTTTGGCTTTCATAATAAGCTGGTTTCTTGTTTCGAGCATTATGAAAGAGCGGCTTATTTCTGATGCCATAGACAGGCTGTCGAGACATACCGCCGCCATAACACAAGTAATAGAAGATAACGGATACTCCGCCTTTCAACGAAACCTTCAACAGTGGTCGGATATTTTCGGAAGCCGCATCTCTATTATCAACCAGGATGGGCGGGTAATCCTCGATAGCGCAACAGATGCGGAAACCCTTGATAACCATAAAGGAAGACCGGAAATACGTCAGGCAACTAAAGAGGGGCTAGGCAGCACCACTCGTTACAGCCATTCTCTCAAGGCCTATATGGTCTATCTGGCACGAAAATTTTTCTTCAACGACAAAACATACTTCATACGCATGGCCTATCCTCTTACAACCCTCAAAGAAACAATTTTTCAGGCCAAACTGCAATTTCTCTCGTATATTATCATCATTGCCTTTCTGATTATTATGGTTGGTTTCTGGATCGTCCGACGTTTTTTCACTCCTCTGGAACGTATTATTGCAACAGCACATACTATTTCAGAGGACAAAGATGTCCGTTTTCCTCTCATGGCAGATCCGGAACTTCAACGTCTTTCCGAATCTCTGCAAACAATGTCGTCTCGTCTAAAAAACGCTCTGGAAGACCTTGGGAAAGAGAGAGACACTCTTTCTCGTATTATCGCAGCCTTGCCTGTAGGAGTCATTCTCCTCGATAATGACAACCGGCTTCGCTATTCCAACACTATAGCCCAAACATTGCTGGGGATCAGAACCACTATGACTCCAGGCCAACCTATAGAACGTTTTCTCACGTTGGCGGAACTGTACCCCCTGCTCCAAGAGGCAAAAGAAGGAAAAGAACAGACAATTAAAGCAGAAATGCCCGAACAAGAAGGCCGCCATTTAAGCATTTATGCTCGTCAAACTGGCAGTGGTCCGCTCCTGGTTATTGCCGACCTTACAGAGGAAATTCGACTTGAGCAGGCTCGACGAGATTTTATTGCCGATGCGGGACATGAGCTTCAGACCCCCCTTACCACTATTCGTGCTACCGCTGAATTTTTACAGGAAGAGTACGAACAAAACGAAGAAATAGGACGCTATCTCGATTCCATTATTCATCAACAGGAGCGCATGACCAGCCTTGTGGACGATCTGCTCCTCCTCTCTCGGCTGGAAAGCGAGCCCCCCTCAGAAAAGGAGGAAGAATTGGACCTTTCTCGCCTCCTTCAATCTCTCACAGAAGAAGGCCGAAATCATCCATTAGCCGAATATATCTCCATACAAACAGATCTCCCCGAAAGGGCGTTGATAATGGGGCGAGCACAGGATCTCTCTCGAGCCATCCGAAACATTCTTGATAACGCTATAAAATATGTTCGAGAGAAATTCGGGACAGAAAAAGGAGGGGAGATCTCTGTCTCTCTTTCCCATCAAGAAGGATGGTGGATTCTTCAGATAGAAGATAACGGCATTGGAATTTCCCAGGAAACTGCCGCTTTCATCTTCGAACGATTTCGCCGTGGCGACTCTCACAGAGCTAGAGGACAATGGGGCTCTGGTGGGTATGGTCTTGGATTAGCTATTGCCAAAAGAATTCTTACAGCCCATGGAGGAAATATAGCTCTCGTCACGGCGAATGGAGAAAAAACACTATTTGAAATAAAGCTCCCCACTCAAAAAAATTAAGCATATAAAAATCTCTGAGCCTTGTCTATTAGAGGAGACAAGGCTCAGAGACATTTCTAAACAGCACGTGCGCTCGAACCATACGTATGTAGAGCCCTCGTTGCGGCAACCACGCAGGATATCTTAAACGGAACCTGCGCTTGGGGCATACGCATACCGAGACTTCATTGCAGAGACTGCGCGGGCATTTTAAACAATACCTACGCTTGAACCATAAGCCCCTTCTGATCTTCCAATTTAAATTCTTCCATAATGTTCTGAGTCTCTTCTGCCTGAGAAGACAACTTCTGAGCTTCTACAGCCAATTGTTCCCCTGCCCGAGCTGTATCTTCAAAGGCTTGACTGATCTGATGGACAGTTTCCAGCAGTTCCTGGATACGCCGGGTAGATTCGTCAGTACTCTGCCTTAGATTTTGGGCCTCTGTTGCCTGGCCGTGAGACAATGTCACTATATTCTGCACTGCTTCGTTAATCTGAGGCAGCATAGCGCTTGTCTCCCCTACAGCTGTCTGGGTTCCCTCTATACGCTGAGATGCCTCTTGAAGAATGCCCACCATCGCTTCTGCAGCATCATTTGTCCTGCCAGTATCAGCCACTATTACATCGGTAATGGAGCGAACTTGCTGAGCCGCCTCTGCAGATTCTTCTGCGAGTTTTCGGACCTCTTCAGCCACAACAGCGAACCCACGACCGGCCTCCCCTGCTCTAGCCGCTTCTATAGCAGCATTCAACGCTAAAAGGTTTGTCTGATCAGCAATTTTAGTGATAGTTTCCACAAAAATTTTTACTTTGCCAATAGAATCTAATAACTGACGTGAAGCTTCACCATTCACCCTTGCCTGATGCACTGCATTATCTATATTTTGCACAACAGAAGAACTTAACCCTCTCACTTTTTCAGTAAGAGATGCCGCCTGTTCTGTCAACGACGCTATCTGTTGGGTTTCTTTTGCCACATCTTGAGCTGTCTCTTCCGAAGAGTGAACCACTTTTGAAACGGAAGTAGCCGCCTGAAGGATAGAGTGAATGGCTTGCTCTGCCTCATCTACAGAAGCTTTCACTTCTTCCATGGAAGCAGATGTCTCCTCGGAAAGGGCACCAAGAGTCTGTGAACTATCTAAAGTTTGTCGAGCCTGGCGGCGACCTATAGTCATAGCATTCCCCAACGAGTCCACCATCTTGTTTAACTCCATGGCAATCATGCTCATCTCATCATTCCCTTTTGTGAGGCACCGAATAGCCAGGTTTTTCTGACCTAATTTCTTTACATCAGATGTCAACATATCTACAGAACGGTTGATCCCCACAGAAATCCACCTTAAAACAAGCAAAAGAAGCAAAAAAATACCGCCAGCAATATAAAGTAGCTGACGAGTAATAGCTCCGACTTGAGTTTTTATCGTCGATGTGGGGAAGGTAATGCCCAATGAAAAACCATGGCGGGTGGGGGCAAAAAATGCGTACTGCTCCACTCCATCCTGTATAAACTTATCCATTCCAGAGCTCCCGTTAATCATGCGATTGGCTATATCTCGAAGAGATTGGGGAAATTGAAGATGAGTCGCCATATTGGCCTTCATAACATCTTCTTTATGAAAACTTGCCATCACCAATCCTTCAGGGGTTAAGAGAAAACCCGACCCCTCCCCCGCAATTTTCAAGCCAGCAACAAAATCACTTAAAGTAGAAATGTCGACATCACATCCAACAACCCCGATTAATTTAGGTCCCTCATAGACTGGAGTTGCCGCTGTAGTCACTACATTGCCAGTGATAGAATCAATGTATGGGCGGGTAAAAATAGTATTTTTTTCTTCCAATGCCTGCTTGTACCACGGCCTTTCGCGAGGATCCCACCCATCTGGCGGAACCCAATCGCCACCTACAATAAAACGCCCGTCATCTTCCGTCCCCAAATACACCGCCATAACTCCATCCTTTGCCATTTTCTTCGTCATCTCTTCCAAAGCAGGCTTTAAAATAGAATCAAGGCGATAAGATTGCTCTGCAGCAGAGGCTGCCGCATCCATAAAATTCTCGTATTTCTCAAAAAAAGATCCCACAATTTGAGCATCAGCCGCGATGATCTCCATACCAGATGCTTCAAGGTAACGAACAAAAAAACGCTCACTTCTTCTGTTCACGACAAACAGCGCCATGGAAAAGAGAATAAGGACACAAATACTGACGCCTAACAGTTTTTTTCGAATGGTCAATATTATTTCCCCTCCCCCCAAAAGGTTTAAATTTTACAACTATTGTATATCATCTTTCTTTTAAACATTAAATATATTTGGGTTCGTATAATGCATCCACTTTCCCACAAAAAAAGAGCCGTTTTTTAAAACGGCTCTTTTCACGATCAAATGGACGTTTTTTTAACTGACTCCTTGTCTCAAGCCTTCATTTTTTAACCAAAGGCAATAGACACTCTTCTCGCTATACTCTTCACCAAAAAAGCATAAAGGGGGACCTGAATCACCTGAGTTTGGATACGAGGAATCATAGTAACTATCATTGGCACTCCATAAAGAGACTGCATAAAATAGGGAACCAACAACACCGCCGTGATGGTCTGCCCCACAGCCATCCCCACAAGAAGCTGCCAGAAGGTGTAGTCTCCCTTGGTATTAAAACACTTCAAGACCAGAGGCGGGATAATTCCTGTAAGTGCTGCTGTGAGAGTGAAATGGGGCATATACGGCCCCATAGGATTGATCCAGAATCCAATAGCGTCCCCCAGTGCCCCTACAATCCCTCCGGCACGAGGTCCCATATAGATTCCAGCAAAGACAACAGGCAACGCGCCAAAACCGATTCGCACCATTTCCACACCAGCCATGGGAACTCGAATACTCGCAATACGGGTTAGTACAATATTCAAAGCTACGAGGAGAGAGATATAGACAATCTCACGAGTTGAAGAGTGATACTTAAACAAATTACCTTGCTGTTTTTTCAAAAGCAAACGCCTCCTTTACGGGCAGGTCTGCCACATCAAAGGAGTAACGTATCGATGTGACAGCGAACGCGGCGGCCTACCGCAAGCTGGTGAAAGCTTTTCGTCTCAGGGCAACGTCCCATCCCTAAGCACTTAACGCAAAGTCGCCTACTCTGCCAAAATGTTTTTTCATTCTACCATAAGAACCACAATAAAAACTCTTTCTAGAAACTTCAAGAAGCATATGCTTCGCAAACGAAAGTGTTTAAATTTGACAAAACGTCTTCCTTATTTATACTGTATGTATATTTAAAAGTTGGGAATTTATTTTTTATGTTTTTGACTCTTATTCTCAATATAACTTCATTTTGAAAGCGAGGTTTTTTCAATGCAGCGCTGGTTCTGTCTTTTACAAGCAGCGGATATAGCCTTTCCCAGCATGTTAAGCGTGTTTTCGCAGCAGAAATCGCTACAGAAGAAGCTGTGGAATTTTTGTGTTCACCCTCTACTGGTTTCCCAAGATTGTTTTTCCTCTTTCAAATTAGCAACAACTTCATTTATCCAGCTCTCTCTTTCAACAACTACTACTCACACTACCACATGCACGTGCACAACAAGCACGTGTGTCTCTCTGTCAACATCAACCCGATAGTTCCTGTTTTTACTTTATAACGTTAAAGAGTCTTTCTAATAAATTACGAGTTTTACTGTGTTGTTTCATAACAAAAGTTTCTCGTATGTAAGCACTCTAAATTATTTTTCTGTTTACCAATAAAAAGTTTTGCTGGGCGACGTCAGCAAAAGCTATGTCATAAGCTATACACACATACTCTCATGGAGGTGCATTCAGTATGAAGGGAAGAAACATTCGCAAGATTTTGTCGCTATTCTTTGTTCTCACGTTTTTTGTCGCATCGGCAACTATAGCCAGTGCAGAGGAAGGTCCCATTGTCATTGGCTCTATATGGAGCCAGGTAGGGATTGCAGCTCCCTTGGGGCAAGCCGGCCTTCGCGGAACTCAGCTTGCTGTAAAACTTGCTAACGAGCAAGGAGGTGTTATCGGTCATAAACTAGAGCTCAAAAACATTGACGGACAGAGCGACACCACGGTTATTTCAAATGCCGCTATCCGTTTGGTGGAAGAGAGCAAAGTAATAGCTGCGTGTGGACTGACCGATGACTCTCTTGTATCTGCTGCCGGCCCCATTTTCCAAGAAGGGAAAACCGTGTTCCTTGACGGTACGGCTACAACGCCAACTATTCCCAGCATTGGAGATTTTATCTTCATGACTCCCTTTGGAGATAACTATCAGGGGCAAGCTGTAGCTAAATATTGCGCCCATACCCTGGGATGGAAAAAAGTAGCTGTTATTTGGGACAATGCCAGCGCTTATAGTACCGACCTCTCAAATTTCTTTATGGATGCTTTCAAAGCCTACACCAAAGATGACGCGGCGATTGCACATCAGGAAATCTATCAAACTGGCGACGTAAACTTTACGGCCCAGCTCACTCGCCTAAAAACAGTCATAGAGAAAGAAAAGATTGAAGGCATCGTTATTACACCCCCATTCCCACAAGATGGGCCTATTATCGCAAAACAGGCAGAAAAACTCGGCATCAAGCTTCCTATAGTTCTTACCGACGGTGCTGACGACCAGAGCGTTGTAGAGGTAGGTGGACCCTCTATAGAGGGTGCCATTGTCTCTACCCACTTTGCAGCAGAATATCCTCTTACGGAAAATGCCAAGAAATTTGTGGAGGCTTACAGAGCGGAATACAACAACGAGCCCGGCGCTTTTGAGTGCCTCGGTTTCGACGCCGTCAATATTATGCTGGAATCCATTGAAACCATCGGGAAAGAAAAATGGGATTCCATGTCTCTTGAAGAACAGAGAGTAGCTTTGAGAGATACAATTCAAAGCCACAAGTTCGTAAAAACCACCATGCCCATTTCGTATCCAGATCCCCAAATGGTGAAGTATCCGAGAGTTCCTCTGAAACCAGTCGTCTTTAAAGAGTTCAAGGGCGGACAGAGAGTCTATAAAGACATCATCTACCCGGAAGATCTATAAAAACATCTCTGGCAGAGGCTGGAACACAGCCTCTGCCTATTCATAATACGTCTGGAGCTGATGGTATGCTGAACGTTCAAAATTTGACAAAAAGCTTTGGCGGACTTCGAGCTGTGGACAGTCTAAGCTTCCAACTTGAGCAGGGGGAGCTTTTAGGCCTCATCGGTCCCAACGGAGCCGGTAAAACCACAGTATTCAACCTTCTTACCGGAGTCCTGAAAGTTACATCGGGGACAGTAGAACTCGATGGAGAAAATATAACCAACAATCCACCTCACCGCATTACGGCCAAAGGCATCGTGCGCACTTTTCAAAACCTTCGGCTCATGAAGGGACTATCCCTTCTGGAGAATATGAAAATCGCCTTTCATCTCTCTTTGCGCTATAGCTTCAAAGACGCTTTTTTCTTCACTTCAAAATATAAAAAAGAGGAAAAGCGAATAGAAGAGAAAATACATCACGTCCTTGGGCTGTTGAATATGGACCAATATGCCGCCACTGTCATAGACGACCTGCCTTACGGTATTCAAAAGAAGGCAGAATTGGCCCGAGCTCTCCTCTTCGAGCCCAAAGTGCTTCTTCTTGACGAGCCAGCTGCCGGTCTTAACCCTGCTGAGGCCGACGAAATAATTCGCATTATCCGCATGATTCATTCGGAATCCCCAATGGGCATTATTATTGTAGAACACAACATGAAAGTGGTTATGGGAATTAGTGAGCGGATCATTGTAATGAACCAAGGTGCTCTCATTGCTCAAGGAACCCCCTCTGAAGTTCAAAACAACGAGAAGGTTATCACTGCCTATCTCGGGCAAAAAGCTTGGAAAAAGCAGGCTGTCTGTGCCGAAAAGAAGGGGGAAGCAGCATGTTAAAGCTCAATCACATTATTGCAGGCTATGGAAAGGCCGAAGTCCTTCACGACATTAACCTGGAGGTAAAAGAAGGAGAGGTTGTAGCCCTTGTAGGACCTAACGGGGCAGGAAAAACTACGACCATTCGATGTATTACCGGTGAACTTTCCGTAACAAAAGGTACTATTCTCTACAAAGGCAAAGACATCACATCTTTACCTCCCTATAAGATAGTACCTCTCGGCATCGGATGTTCCCCTGAAGGCCGTAATATTTTCGGGAACCTCTCTGTCTATGAAAATCTAAAAATGGGAGGGTACCTTCTCAAAGAAAAGGCGTTGTATCAAGAACAGCTGGAATGGGTCTACCAACTGTTTCCCAAACTCTGGGACCGGCGAGATCAGCTGGCAGAATCTCTCAGCGGAGGGGAACAACAAATGCTGGCTATAGGAAGAGCGGTTATGACCAGACCCCAACTGCTTCTTCTCGACGAGCCATCCCTCGGCCTTGCACCAGTTGTAGTGGATCAGATCTACGAAAAGATAGAGGAAATCAGCCAGCAGGGATCATCAATCCTGCTTGTGGAGCAAAATGTACGACTCGCCCTCGAAATATCCTCCCGGGCCTATGTTATGGAAAGCGGGCAAATACACTTATCTGGCGATAGCGCCAGCCTTGCAAAAGATTCCTACGTAGAAGAAACCTATCTGGGGGTGAGATAACATTATGGGTGTGCTCTACTTTTTTCAGCAGCTTATTAACGGCCTTTCCTATGGCAGTATTTTAGCCCTTCTAGCCATTGGCTACACTATGATATACGGAATCTTGGGGCTTATAAACTTTGCCCATGGAGAGATATTCATGATCGGAGCTTTCTGCTCCTATCTTTTGATTATGAATGCTGCCGCCTCCTTCTGGACAGGGCTCATAGGAGCCATAGGGGGAGCCGTACTAGCCGGACTCCTCATCGAAAAGCTGGTTTACGGCCCCTGTTTGAAAAAAAGCCCCGAGGTCCTCACCGTCTTCATTGCCTCTTTCGGAGCATCTCTCGGACTTCGAAATATCTTCGTTATGATCTTCGGCGATGGACGGAGAGCCTTTCCCACCCCAGAATTTCTTGAGGGTATTATCGTCACGAAAAGCGGATTGTTCCTCAATGTGAAAGACCTCTGGATCCTCGCCATAACCGGCATACTCCTGATCTCTGTCACTCTCTTTATAAAATATACCAAGGTCGGGACAGCCATGCGAGCTATCGCCTATGACCCCAACGCAGCAATGCTTGTAGGCGTCAATAGCGCGACATTGGTGCTTTTGGCTTTCATTATCGGATCAGGGCTTGCGGGCATATCGGCAGTATCCTATGGAATCAGCTTTGGAATTGTGAATCCGAGCATGGGGTATATTATCGGTCTCAACGGTTTTATAGCCGCAGTTCTGGGAGGCATCGGCAACATACCTGGAGCCGCTATCGCAGGGTACATTATAGGCCTCGGAGAGGTGCTTTTCGTTGCCTTTCTTCCTCCTGCATGGTCAGCGATACGTCCACTCTTTGTGTGGGCACTTCTCTTTTTGATTCTCTTCATCAAACCATCTGGTCTCTTTAGACCTAACATTAAGATAGAGTAGGGGGCGAAGACATGAATAAGAAAACTACAACTATCCTCGGTTCGTTGATCCTTCTCGGCATCCTTCTCCTCCTCGCCAACACATTTCTGAGGGGATACTACCTTCGACTAGTTATTTTACTGGCCGTTACCTGTATCGTTGCTCTAGGGGTCAACATCACTAATGGCTATACAAACATATTCTCTCTCGGATTCGGCGGAACCATGATGGTAGCCGGCTATGCCACAGCTATCCTGACTCTGCCTCCAGCCTATAAAAAAGCAGTGCTTCACCTTCCTCTTTGGCTGGAACAAATTCAGGTAGCCTTTCCCCTGGCCCTTCTCATCGCAGGAATTTTAGCGGTTATAGCCAGCGTTATATTATTACTCCCCGCTTTCCGTCTCGAAGGACAGTATTTTATTCTCGCTTCTATGGGAATTAATATCGTTATGGGGAACTTGGCAGAAAATCTGCGCGGGATTACTCACGGAGACATGGGGCTTCGAAATATTCCCGCCTTCACCAACATATGGTGGGCCTATGGTATCCTTCTTGTGGTTATTTACGCCACCCATCGCCTCGTCAACTCTCGTTTCGGTCGTGGATTAATTGCCATATCAAAGGATCAGGAACTCGCGAGCGTCATGGGTGTTCCCGTAGTACGATATAAAATAATGTCTTTCGCCATTGGAAGTTTCATTACGGGCATTGGTGCCGCTTTATGGGTACATCTTGTCCTCACCATGAACCCCAAGGCTTTTAGTCTTGTCTATGTTTTCCAGTTAGTGGCCATGCTCGCTATAGGGGGCATTGGAACTATCTCAGGCCCTCTTATCGGGACAGCTATTCTTACTATCGGAACAGAGCTATTAGCTCCGCTCCAGGAAGGTTTTACATGTATGGGGCTCTCTATTCCGCCTGTTTTTGGCCTCGTAAACGTTTTAATGGCAGTGCTTTTAGTGATCATTATGATCTTCAAGCCTCGAGGCCTTATGAACGGTCGAGAAGTATGGAACATACTCAATCCCCCTAAAAAAGGAGGGCAATAAAAGATATGGAACATCATATTAAAAGAGATCAGGTCATCTATGCCATGTCGAACTCTCATGAAGCCGTAAAGCACGTTCAGCCTGGTGACCGAATTGTATTTGAAACAGAAGACTGTTTCAGCCATAAGATTACACTGCCGGAACACCGCCTTTCCTCTGACTTTGACTACTCCATTGTCAATCCAGCTACCGGCCCCATATGGATAGAGGGGGCAGAACCTGGAGATGTGCTTGTAATCCGAATAGAAAAGATAGAACTGGACACGCAAGGAGTAGTGGAACTCTTCCCTGGATGGGGGCCTCTGGGAGATAAAGTTACAGGAAGCCATACAGAAATCGTCTCTATTCAAAAGGGGAAAGGGCACTTCTGCGGTCTGGAACTACCTCTTCGCCCCATGATAGGCGTTATTGGAGTAGCTCCCGCAGAAGGAGAAATAGCCTGTGGTATCCCTGGCACACATGGCGGGAATCTAGACACTATTCAGATGACTGAGGGGGCTACTTTACGGCTTCCAGTATATGTCCCCGGAGGAAAACTTGCTCTCGGCGACCTCCATGCCATTATGGGGGATGGAGAAGTCTGTGGAACGGGAGTAGAAATTAGAGGGGAAGTGACCCTCACTGTAGAACTGGAAAAGGGCAGGAGGCTCATCACCCCCCTATTAGAAAATAAAGATGCCTACTTTGTTCTGGCCAGCGCCCAAACTTTGGAAGAGGCCACTCGCATAGCGCTAGACGAAGCTGTGACCCTCATTTGCGAAAAGAGAGGAATGACGTGGGAACGGGCGTATATGTTTGCAAGCATTGCCTGCGATCTGCACATCAGCCAAGTTGTAAATCCTCTCAAAACAGTTAAAGTCCGGATCCCTAAATAAAGAGAGAGAAAGCAAGGGGTTAGGAAAACACAACAAAGACTAGGCTCCTATCATTACCATTGTTTATGATTGGGAAAGAAATTTCTGCAAGGGAAGCCCCCAACACGCCTGTGTCAGGGGCTTCTTTTTCATTTTTTATCGAAATCGACTATCTATTTATTCTCGCTATAAAGCTCTCGCAAACAGGCCTCTGTTAAAGCTCCGAGGCTTGAAATCATTCCCTCTTCAGGCAGATCAGAAGCGTCATAGGCCAGGGGCAACTCAGTACATGCAGCTACAATAGGAACATGTCTCTCCTTCCATAGCCTCTCCACAACCCCTTGCAGCAATACCCCTCCCTCGCGGAGGCGATTTGCTTTTACTAAAACAATGCTTTCCTGAACCTTTTTCTGATCTTCGTCAGTAGGGAAAAAGAAAGGATACCCTACTTTTTCTGCATAACGCTCGTACATACCGCTCTGTTTAGTGCCACTGGTGGCCAGCAACCATGCTCCTTCAGAGCTCCGTTCAGCAGCTAGGCCCACTGTAGTCTCTACAATATGAATCAAAGGCACTGGCAATTCTTTTCGAAATGTGTCGATAAAAAAATGAGCGGTGTTGCAAGGGACAGTCAGAACTTGAGCACCCCATTGAACCAACGAGAGCAACCCCTCTTTCAAAAAGGGCGTAGGATCTTCTCCCCTACCTAAAATAGCACTACTGCGGTCTGGAATCTGCGGATTCGACAGAACATAGAGCTTCGGATGTTCCTGATCACTTCTCGCCGGAGCCTTTATGGCTAAAAGCCGCAAAAATTCCGCTGTAGCAGCCGGCCCCATTCCACCAAGGACACCAAGAATTTTGGAAGGCACTTTCACTGAAGAGTTCATTATGTCACGTCCTTACTCTGAGGTAAAAACATACTCCTTATGTCATAAATTATACCCTTCACTCAATAAATACGTAATTTCCCCTATTTATATTCCCGTAAAAGTGACGGGGTCTCATTGGCACGTTTCTACTAATATATAGTCACACAGCATCGCAACGGTATCAAGTACCAATCCTCCTGTTGTGTGTGCCCTATGAGTCAAATAATCTCCCTTTTCTGCAGAGGCCTCTCCCCCAGGGGCCTCTACTTTTTTTGTATATGAATAACGGTAATTTCAGGGGTGGCAAAAAGACGCATGGGAGGCCCCCATGTTCCAGCCCCAGTTGTCACTACTAGCATATTGCCCCTCGGGAGTTCATGAAGACCAGATGTCATAGGATAAATCAATGTTGTAATAAGATTGAAAGGCCAAATCTGCCCTCCATGTACGTGACCAGAAAGCTGTAGATCGTAAAAGCCCAAGGTCTCTTCACGCACAAGAGGTTGATGTTTCAAAAGCACACAAAACTTGTCACGGGGTATTTCTGCCAATAATTTATATTCCGTCGCATGCACTTCTTCAACCATAGATACAGCAGGGTCATTCACTCCCACCAATATAACAGGTCCAACGTCCACCCATTCATTTCGAAGAAGGCGAAAACCTGCCTCTTCCGTAAAAGCCACAGACTGTTTTAATCCCGCATAGACCTCGTGATTGCCAATAACTCCGAACTTCCCCAACGGAGGAGACAGGCGATGGAAAATCTCTATATCCCCCACTCTTCCGTTCATCTGCCCATCTACAATATCTCCTGTAGAAACCACTACGTGAGGATCTTCACCTATCGCAAGATCTATTATCTTCGATAATCGTTTCTCCCGAACAAGTAGGCCTAAATGAATATCAGAGATGTGAACAATCTTGAGAACAGGCCACTCTGGCGGTAGTTTATCGCTCTCTATTACAATATGGCGAGGATGAATATCGAGAGCCTCTCTATAGGCCCACCAACAGGTTCCAATGGATAGAAAAATTATCCCTATTCCAATCCATCGGATTCCCCAATCACTCAGAGGATACCGAGCAAACCACAAAATAAGACGAAGCAAAATAAGCCCTAACAAGCCGCAAAAAGAAAGGAATATAAAACCCATCCATACATACCCTACCCACGCCAGGGCATGACGCAAAATGCTCCCGCCAATCTTTTCGCCAAGACGTAATATAAGAGGGCAAGCCACCATAAAAGCACCCCAAAGAGAGAGGACTAAAACTCCCCACCCTCTCAGAGAAAAAATTCTAGCCGTAAAAGACAGGACATACCACGTCATGACACCGTAAATCGCTAGGTAAAAAGAAATCACGATCCAAAAACGTGTCATAATATCCCTCCAAAGCTAGAGTTTTTTTCTAACCACTCATAATTATACTGAATTTTGAAAATATTTATATGGGGCACCATCAGGGGCATATCAAGTATTTCATAAATCAAAACCTGTCGCAATTTTCTATATATCTTCGATTTCTTCCTCGAAATCTTTCATTATTTCTCTTGTTATATGATAAGGATTATTTTCTTTTATATTCTCAGCAATTTGAAGAACCTTCCTTTTCCCAATCCCTCCTGCTCGATAAAGCTCTATGAGAAGCCTCAAACCTCGTAACACAGACACTCCTTCTTCTTTACATCGTCTGCGAAGTGCTTTATCGTTAGTAACACAGACAAAACCTTGCCTCTTAGCCGTTAAGCAACATAACTCATCCTGAAAAGACGTTCTTCCAGATTTATCTAATGCTCCGTATATATCGTCAACTTCAGGATTAATAACCTTCAACCCTAATCTTGCTGCTTCCTCATCTGAAGCAATAAGCGGCACCTCATCAAGGACAAAAGAAACTACATGCAACGAGCCAATACATTGCGAAATATCCACCAATAAAGAAGGTTCTACTTTCAAAAAATCAATCAAAACACATGCATCAAGAATAAGAAGCCGAAGAGATTTTATCTTTGGCTTCATATAACAGCCTTCCAACTACGGCAGAGATCTCGCATTTCTTCAAAGGAAATCCGTAATATCTCTGCTCCCCGATCTAAAGATATCTCATCTTTTTCCAACGCTTCTCGCACTAAACCTTGAAGTCTCTCTCCAGAAAAAAGGAAAGGATTGAGAGCAAAAGGCTCTTCGCAATAACCAAGCTTTCTTTTAAATTTAGACTCAAAAAGTAATGAGAAATTCTTCCATACTGACTGATCCGTAACGCCTAATTTTATAAGGCGGTATAAAACAGTCTTATAACTAACACCAAACAAACTTTTAACCTTCAGTACTCGCTCCAAACCTAACAGCCCTGCAGAATCTTCCCATGCCTCTCTAAAAGCAGCATCAGGCATCAAAAAATACCCGGCGAATTCGTCAGCCTCTGCTTCCTCACTCTTCTTTTCTTCCAAAAGAAGGATATTATAAGCTGCTGGGTGCAGCAATAGATGGGCTAGTTCATGCACAGAGCTAAATATCTGTCTCTCCACAGTAATATTTTTGCTGACATTGACTACAATTGCCGGGCCACCATCTTCCTCCCCTATAGATAATCCAAAAAAATTATCCACAGAGAATTCTATCGTCAATACTTTAATTCCTGCCGCTTCAAGATAGTTTCGTATATCTAGAATAGGAAATTCTAATTGAAAACCTAAGGTATCTCTAACTCTTTCCGCACTACCAGAAAGGTCGCTCTTCGAACAAAGAGTTCGTAATTCCCCCACATGAGAAGGAATTGACCGATCAAGAATTTTCTCGAGGAACGTGTAGTCTTCAAGGCGACGAGCAATATCTGCAATAACAAACTCTCGAACTGAGTTTTTCATTCTGCACGAGCGGAATCGAATAGCTTGAAGTTCCGGAACAGGACGAATGAGTTCATGAATCTTCACATTTAAAGCCTTAGAAATCGAACGAAGAGTATTCGATCTCGGCATCGTCTGACCTGACTCTATTTTTTTTATAGCTTGTACCGAAATGCTCGCAATATCTGCAAGTTGTGCCTGAGTCAACTGCTTCTGTTTTCGCCAAAGTCGAATGTTATAACCTATCACCTGGTTGTCCATATCACTCCCCCCTTTACAAACCTGCCTAAACTTCAAACAACACTGGTTTTTAACTCCTTTATAGCAAAAATCCTTTAACACAACCTATACTAATAGTAGACTTTTTATAAAAAAATATCAATAGGTCTATTTTTATAATAAAAAGATCTACCTTACCATAACTAAACTATTGAAGGGACAAAAAGAAGGGGGTATCTCACATATAAAGCTATAAAATCATATACTGCTACCACGCAGCAACACATCCATCAGTGCGGGGTTCTGTGGCTCCAACAAAAGTACCGTATTCCGTTCGCAAGATCATCTGACCTCTCCCGAAGCTATTCGAGTCTAAAGCGCAACGTACATGATGCCCCATCCGTTGAAGCTTTTGTGCTGCCCATGAAGGGAAACCTGGCTCTACCTCCACTACCAGATCCTCTATCCACTGCCACCTTGGAGCATCAAGGGCTTCTTGGGGGTTCATACTGAAATCTATAGTGTTCATAAGAACCTGCACATGGCCTTGTGGCTGCATAAATGCACCCATCACGCCAAAAGGACCTACAGGTTTCCCATCTTTTGTTAAAAATCCAGGAATAATAGTGTGGTATGGACGTTTCCCCGGGGCCAGCACATTAGGATGGTGAGGGTCTAAAGAAAATCCCCTCGCACGGTTATTTAAGGCAATGCCTGTTCCGGGAATAACAATACCTGAACCGAAACCAGCATAGTTGCTTTGAATAAAGGAGACCATATTCCCATCACCGTCAGCCGTACAAAGGTAGACCGTACCACATGCCTCGGGCCGCCCAGCTTCTGGCATACGAGCTTTATCTGTTACCAACTCTCGACGTGAGGCTCCATATTCTTCTGAAATCATTTCAGAGACAGGAACACGGCTATAGCGTTGGTCTGCCACATATCGGAACCCATCGGCAAATGCTAATTTTATAGCTTCAATTTGCTTATGATATGTTTCGGGGTCATCACGGTGAGTAAAATCAAAACCCTTTAGAATATTTAAAGCCATTAATACAATAATGCCCTGTCCATTTGGGGGAATTTCCCATACATCATAACCTCTATAGTTCACAGAAATAGGATCAACCCACTCCGGCTCCACCGCAGCCAAATCCTCTGCCGTATAAAAACCACCTGTCTGCTGAGCAAAGGCTACAATTTTCTCCGCAATTTCACCCCTATAAAAAGCCTCTGCATCAGTCTGAGCAATCATTTTTAACGTGTAGGCCTGATCAGGGCAAATCCATCGTTCCCCAGGCCTTGGAGCCCGACCAGCAGGAGAAAACGTCTTAAACCACGAGGCAAACTCTTTCCCACTTAAAATTTTGCGGTACTTTTCAAAAGCCCTATTCCAATTAAAAGCAGTAGTTACTGCTACTGCATGACCATCCTGAGCATACGAAATAGCGGGTGCCATAGACACAGTTAAGGGCAGATTCCCCATGGACTTCGCAAGAACGGCCCATGTTTTAGGAGCGGCAGGAACTGTAGCTGAAGCCCACCCGAAGTCTGGAACAGTCTGCCAATGTTTCCCTCGAAAAGCTTCCAAATCAAAAGATTGAGGGGATCGACCGCTTCCATTGATACCATGGAGCTTCCCATCTTTCCAAATAATGGCAAAATTATCGCTGCCAAGGCCATTACTAGTAGGTTCTACTACAGTCAAAGCCGCCGCAGTAGCTATAGCTGCATCAACGGCGTTGCCGCCTTGCTTCAAAATCTCAAGGCCTGCCTGGGCCGCTAAAGGATGAGACGTAGCCACCACCCCCTTAGAACCATAGACAACATTTCTACGGGAAGGATATTGATAACGATAGGGGTCGAAATTCATAGAGCATCACCTCTATTTCATTATGGTGCCAGGTCTCAAATTGTGCAATAGCAGGGCTTTTTATTCAAAAAGTAGTTGTCATAGTTCCGATAACAGCACGCCCTACATTAAATCCTGACTGAATGAGTTCTCGGCACATTATTTCAGGTTTCTTACTCTTTACTTCTGCCATGGCAGAAGCAATATCCATACCTATATCTATAGCTGCTCCAGAAGCGCCTATTACAATAGCAGCACAAAAAATTTGCTTCATATTCAGCCCAATATTTCCACTAAATAAAAGTGTGGAAGAATAAGGGAGAGTTGTTCCGAGCAACCCAAGTTTATCGCCAAAAAAGGCTGTAATTCCAATAGTGACAAATAATCCCACCGCTGTTCCCAAGAAAGCAGACAACCCTTTTCGCGTAAACCCTGCAACAGAAAAAATAATAATGGCCGACAGCATAAACAAGATACCACTCGACAAAAGCAACGGATTTTCTCCAGCCAAAAGCCCTGGAATAAGATTTTTCCATATAATCCATAAACTAGCTATAAAAGAAAAGATTGCCCTTAGCCCTGTATTCCCAGCATAAATAATGAGCAAAAAAACAAAAAAACCAAAAAGAATAAATTCCCAGCTTTGCCTGTAGAGATCAACAGCTTTTGCGTCAATAACTTTCCCATGGTCTTCCCTTAATGCAGCAACTACTGTATCTCCCGGCGTGTAAAAGGCATCTATATCCAAGTTTCCCAGCAAGTTGTTATACCCAACAACATCTTGTCCCTTAAACTTCCCATCAACAACCTTCAAAAGCAATTCCTGGCTCCCTATCCTTGCTATTCCAGACTGCATCACATCGCTGTTATCTGTACTTAAAACCACCGCCCGAACAAAGTTACTATTTCTGTTGTTTTCATATATCCAAAATCCCATAAGAACGAGAAACAAAACGCCCCAAAGTAATGAAGTTTTTATTTTCTTCACTATTTATACACTCCATTCTAGTATTAATGAAGATATAGCCAGGGACAAGCCCCGGCTATATCTTCAAAGCCTATATTTTAATAATTAATAACTTTAGGCAAACTGATCGGATGGGTAGATGCCACTTTAGTAGGTTTGAATTCCAAAATGGAGAATAAGGTTTTTGCTACTTCTGTATTATCTTTAAATCCGCCAAGAGCTTCGGCGCCAACTCCAATGGCTGAAAGAGGCACTGTTGTCCCAGAGTGGGCATAGGTGGTCCAGAACATATTTGCCCGCTCAGACATAATGTGAGTTACTGTGATAGCCACGGAATCATACCCCGCATACGTTGCAATTGCATCTTTCTGAGAGCCGTCTATGAGATCCATTGCCTGTTCAATTTTTATTTTCTCATCAAGGGATAAGTTATCTAAACCAAGGTTGGTGGCAATAAAATCAAAGAACTTCTTCCTATCTTTATCATATTTCCCCACACCCTCATTTAATACATCCGCCGTCGTAACCTTTGCCTTAAAAAGCTGATCCATTTTCAAAAAATAATTATCACCAAACCCAAGCCCAAAACCGCCTGTTTCATGATCTGCTACAACAACTATCAACGTTTCATCGGGATATTTCCGGTAAAAAGAGTACGCTTCGTCTATTGCCTGATCAAATGCTAACGTGTCGTGGATAGACCCCGCTGGATCATGGGCGTGACAGGCATGGTCTATTCTGCCGCCCTCTACCATTAAAAAGAAACCTTCTTTATATTTTTCTAACACTTCAATCCCTTTCGCCGTCAGTTCTGCCAAACTTGGAGTGTGGTTATCCTCTCTATCAAGCTCATAGGGAAAGTGGCTGTACGTGAAGGCCGCAAAGACTTTTTCCTGCCCACTTGGTTTATAGTTTCTAAATTTTTGAGTATCTTTTTCTGTCAGGAAAACATGATACCCTTGGCCTTTAAACTTTTCCGCAATGTTAAGATCATCTTTCCTCTTTGATTTCCCGCCTTCCCAGTTTTGGGGAACAAAATGGCGATATCCTCCGCCAGCAAAAAAATCCACTCCGCTATCAAGATAGTCAAGGGCTATTTCATTTTCAGCATCACGATTTGAGTTATGGGAAGCAAAAACAGCAGGAGTCGCATGAGTTATTCGCGTTGTTGTTATAAGACCTGTTCCCATCCCATTCTCCTCCGCTGCCTCCACCAAACTTTTCACATTCGTGCCATCTGGAAGTTGAGCAATAATGCCATTATTCGTCTTATACCCTGCCGCTAATGCTGTTCCGGCCGCGGCAGAATCTGTTACCAAGGAATCTGCGGAATAAGTCGTGTTGATACCTGCCACTGGGAACTGATTCATTCTAAGTTTTATATCTTTTACTCCAGTTTCAGCCCTCAAATAATATTCTGCCGCCTGACGCTGTGCTGCGCCCATTCCATCACCAATAAAATAAAAAACATAGCGCGGAGCTTGGGCACTTGCACTATTAACTCCCCCGATTAGCCCTAAAAGTAACGTCAAAGCAACAACTGCCAGTTTACGAGAAAAAAACTTACGCAACATAATACCCCCTCAATGTAGATATTCTTTGCTTAATACCTTACAGAAAAGGAGTTTACGTATGGTTACATCTTTGTAAATAATACATAAAAGTACTGTGAAGGGGTTGTTACAAAGAACACACCACTCAGCTTCGCTTCCTCTGAGTCATTCCATGCACCCTCGTTTCTCCTCGTAGCCACGGAGAGTATTTAGCTTGGGAGACTTTACTTTTACCGAAAACTGATGACCTTTTCAATGTTTTATTTCATCCTACTGTTGCTCAATAAAAAATACAGCATTATAGGGCCATTATTGCGCTATTCAAATAACATCAATTTTAATTTAATAGTATACTTAAAGTGTATTTTGCGCATATACATGTAAAGAGCGAAGCAAGGAGGCAGAAACAGTGATTTATGAAGCATTACGGGCACTAGAACTTAAGCATCGTTTTCGAGACCCCTTGTATGGTTATATAGAGTTATCTGAAGATGAGACAAAGATTATAGACACTCCTATTTTTCAGCGACTACGACGCATACATCAACTAGCACTTACAAAATATGTATACCCGGGAGCAGAACATTCTCGCTTCCAACACTCCATTGGGGTTGTTCAAGCGGCTACTGATATTTTTACTTGTCTGTACAATGACATGGCTAAAAATAACAGGGATGAACTAAAAAAATTAGAGTGGGATAATTCTGAAACGTTATTATGTGCTTTAAAAACTCTTCGTTTTGCTGCGTTACTTCACGACATTGGTCATCTGCCATTTTCTCACGCCAGCGAAGAAATATTACTCGATAAAGCTCGACATGAAAACATTGGAAGGTATATTATCAAAAAACATGTCGAGATATCAGAATTTATTAAAGAAAACAACGTAAACCCCTCTCGAGTTGCCAACTTAATCAAAGCAGATCCCCAAGAAATCCCCAATTCAAAAGACAATATATTAAAGAGCATTATCTCTGGGCATTTTGACGCCGATAGAGCCGATTATTTACGAAGGGACTCTTACTATTGCGGCGTAAAGTATGGAGTTTACGACTATAATCGATATCTTTCGTCAATAAAAATACGTACAACAATGCCTTCCCTGGCATTTAACATTGTAATTGACAATATACCTATATTAGAAGAGTTTATTCTTGCTCGGTATCACTATAATTTACAGGTACCTTTCCACAGAACGAGGATGGGGTATGATATTGCTCTGGAACAATATATTGCATATAAAAAAGAGAACAATAAAGGATCTTTTGCGAACTTTAAAAATCATGTTACCATTAATAAAAGCTATTCAGAAGAAATAGACTTTCTGGATATGGATTGGTTCGTTACTTTCGATGACTATTCCATCCTGTGCGAGCTCAATAATGATGCAAGTAACTTTTGGGTTTCTTGTCTGAAACGTAATAACCACCTTAAGATGGTTAAAGAAGGACTCTCTTCAGATAAAGAAAAGCAAAAGGAATATTGGGTGTCCCTTGAAAAACTTCGCAAGGAAGGTTTTAAGCTCAACAACGATTATTTTGTGAAACAGAAGAACCTCAAAATTCATAAACTTTCCTCAAACCAAAATACAGATGAAAAGGATGAGGAAGATTTTCACGTCATATCCAGGTCAGGAGAAAATCTTGTTCTTCCTCTGGCTGAGTATTCGCCTATTTTTAAAGCTTTTTCCGAAACAACGCCGCTCTTGTGGCGTATTTATTCAAATTCCAGTAAAGAACAAGATATAAAAACGCTTCTTAGACAATAGAGCTATGAAGAGACCTCAACTTAAGGAATTAAGGAGGGACGATAGATGGGGAAACTTCTTTTGAAATTTGTTATTCATTATTTTAACGAAAACGGAATGGAAGCACAAAAGATACTTGTGCAAAAAGCTATCTATTTCCTAAACACTCAAGATATAGATACGGGATATTGCTTTGCAGGATATAAATATGGACCTTTTTCTTCCGCTATCATGGAAGACGCTGATACCCTTGAAATGTTTGATGAAATAGATATACAAAATTCCTCTTATCGTAAAGGGGAGAGATTTAGGGATGATGACTTTGATTCTTTAAAAGATATTCAGTCTATAAAAAAACAATTAGATATCTTTCGTGAACGTCTTCTAGAAGGTGATCACAGTTTTCCTAATGTTGAGTTAATAGGAACTGTGTTATATGTGATGAAAAACAAAACTCCTTGTACTCTAGAAGACACCATACGAGGAGTTGAAATGTGGAAACCAGAAAAATATTCACGCGAAGAAATAGAAGAAGTTTTCAACAAAATACAAGCTCTTTCTGCCTGTGATTTTTAAATTCCGCTTTTCGCTAAACTGAAATATCATTTCTTAACAACAGATCACCTAGATTTTCCAGCTTTGGACGGGCGTCCTCTGCCTTGACACGACCGAGTTGAAAAACAAGGGCATCAATAATCGTTACAAGAGTTACCGTAGAATAATGACTTGTATTCTGCGGGGCTAAGAGGACGGCAGATGCCAAAGGAACGGCCACATTCGAAAGGCTGTTTGTGATCAATATAATAGGGATAGAGCGTTCATGAGCATATTTCACGGCATTAATAGTCCGTTTCGTATAGTGAGGGCTCCCCGCCATTAAAGCGATCAAAACGTCATCTTGAGTCATGTCATATAATTCATCAAATAAATTATCAGATCCCGAGGCATCGGCAAGATACATGTTTCTAAACAACTGGTGAAGAAGGGCATGAAGATATACGGCAAGGCCACGGGTTGAACGTAACCCTAAAATATATATTCTTGACGCTTTCCGCATAATCCGAATTGCTTGAGGAAAACTCTCTGCCAAATGTTGGCTATATAATCCCTGCAAACTCTGAATGTTGTCTTTTATAACTTGTTCAAGCACATTTAGTTCCGAATTCCCTGCTATATTTTCCCGAAGTCTGTCGAGAGGTGGCGGCGTCGTTGAAGCGAAAAGAACCTGCTGAAGCGCCTCTTTTAAGGCTGTATAGCTCTTAAACCCCAAACTTCCCGCCGTACGAAGAACCGTGGCAGTACTCGTTTTTGTAGCAAGAGCAATATCCTCCGCCTTCATAAAAGCTGTTTGTTGATAATGGGCAAGAATGTAGTCACAAACAGCTTTTTGCTGAGAAGGAAAACTTTGGCTCGCCTCCTGCATATATTCAAATAAATCCTTTTTTATGTTTTCTCCCACAACAGAAACTTTTTGCTTCCTATTGTGCATAATGTTCCTCCTTATTGGATAATGCATACTTGAATAAATAAACAGTATATTGGGTTGACTTTCTACCCTTCTAAAATTATAGTTTGTATCGTCTGAATTTCAAAATATCAATTTCAATTATTTTGACATATATAAATATCAAAAGATTGACAAATCAGTATATCAAGACGATTAGGTTTAAAAATATATTGACTTCTTTGGAAGTTGAAAGTAGCAACATCGCATTGTATGTCGGCGGGCTGATTATATTTATCGAAATGTATGTGCAGTTTTAAAGTAACAATATCATACTATAAGGGGGAACAAGCATGAGAACGCACGTAAAGGCTGCTATTGTTTTTCTCACGTTGTTTTTTGTTCTTGGAATGTCATCTTCAGTTATGGCAGTAGAACGGTACTCTCTTGCGACAGGAGGAACAGCAGGAACATATTACCCTATCGGATCAGCTATTGCTTCAATTATTACTAAATATGTACCTGACATAGAGGTTACATCCGAGTCAACAGGTGCTTCAGTAGCAAACCTGAAAATGATCCGTGAAGGGAAAGTCGAAATGATAATGGGGGCTTCCAATACAAGTTACGGCGCTTACAGTGGCCAAGCCCCCTTCGAAAAAGAACCTGTCGATAACATTCGCGGTATTGCATGCCTCTATCCAGAAATATTCCAGTTCGTTGTTCTAAAAGATTCGAATCTAAAAAGCGTTAATGACTTAGCCGGCAAAAAAGTCGCAGTAGGAGCCCCTGGAAGCGGAACAGAACGAACAGCAAAAATGGTTCTTGAAGCTCACGGTCTAAGCTATGACAAGTTTAATCCTCAGTTTTTAAACTTTGGCGAGGCTATTACCGCATTAAAAGACCGCCTTATTGACTGTGCCATCATTGGTTCAGGAATCCCTACTTCAGCAGTAGTAGATGCCTCTACAACCCTTGATATCAACCTGCTTACCCTTGATGCAAATGTTATGCAAAACTTTTTAAAAGATCGCTCATATCTCACGATGATCACTATTCCAGGAGGAACATACCGTGGTGTCGATAACGATATTCCAGCTGTAGCCAGCCCCGCCCTTCTTATTGTCCGCAAAGACATTAGCGAAGAGGTCGTATATCAAATTACCAAGGCGTTCTTTGATCACCTAGATATCATTGCCGACTCTCACGCCCAAGGGAAGATGATCAGGTTTGAAACCGCCCTCAGCGCCATGTCTATCCCCCTTCATTCCGGCGCCGCAAAATATTACACCGAAAAAGGAGTAGACGTAACTGGTTGGGTTATTGAGTAATCAAAAATAACTCAAGAGAGGGGTGCCTAAAGGCACCCCTCTCCTCAATAGGCGGTGAAAACATGAGGAAAAGAATCATCTTTGTGAGCCTCTTTTTTTCAAACACAGCACTCTTAATCTATTTTCTTTTCTTTTGTCCTGTTTTCCTTTTGGACATAAGAAACTACGAGACAGGTCAGATTCTATACACACACAAAATACCTTCAGGATACTCTTTTGCCACAAGTATTCGACACTCAGTCCATTTAACACCTGCTTACGAGTATTACCAAGTGCACAAAGATGGTCGTATCCATGTGGTAGCAACAAAGTTACAAGATTTGGGATGGGGGGTCCCTTCTACGTGTACCGAGACTATTCACTTCAAGGATAACTTTTTAGTTCTCTCAGGTCTCGACATCCCCTTAGATTTTCTTCCTTTCAGAATAAGCTATATAGCTGAACCTCGCCTGTTCCTAGATAGCGGACGAAGGGAAATACCTTTATATAAGTACTTTAACGACATGGAACGCATGGATATATCCGTTGAAAAAATAACGTATCTTCAGTATCTGAGACGAGGTGAATCCGATGTTTTTCAAGAAAAAAACACAGGAAGATCTTACTCCTGAAGAAAAGTTAAAAGCTCTGAACGAAAAATTTGAAAAAAAGAGAAACCTCACAGGCATCGCGGCTAAACTTTGCAGCATCTTAGCTATATGCATGTCTTTATATCACATGTATTCTTCAGGGGTTCACATGCTGCCCCAGTTCCAACACAGAGCTATACATCTAGCCTTCGCACTGGCACTAACTTTTTTAATTTTCCCTGCAACAGACAAGCAAAAAAATAAAGTTCCGCTTTGGGACATTGCCGCTATCATTTTCAGTATAGCTGTAGGTGCCTACCTTTGCTTAGACTATATGAACATCGTATTCCGCATGGGAGACCCGTTTACAAGAGATATTGTTATAGGAGCCATTATGATCGTGCTTGTCTTAGAAGCAACCCGCCGAACCATGGGATGGCCCCTCGTTATAGTAGCTGTGGCCTTCCTCCTCTACGCTTTCTTGGGGCATCTTATACCTGGCACATTAGGACACCGTCAGTATGAGGTAAGCCGGGTTATAGAACACATGTTCTTAACAAGCGAAGGAATTTACGGCGTCGCCATATACGTTACAGCAACGTTTGTATTCATCTTCATCCTTCTCGGCTCTTTCCTTACAGAAACAGGCGGAGCTCAGGCCTTTATAGACCTGGCATTTTCAATTACAGGACGTTTTCGCGGAGGGCCAGCTAAAGCAGCAGTAGTCGCAAGCGGCCTTATGGGGACTATTTCTGGCAGTTCCTTTGCAAATGTAGCTGGGACAGGAACATTCACCATACCCCTTATGAAAAGCGTAGGATACACGCCTGAGTTCGCTGGAGGAGTTGAGGCCTCAGCCTCTACAGGCGGACAAATTATGCCTCCCATTATGGGGGCTGCTGCTTTTATTATGGCCGAAATGACAGGAGTTCCTTACGGTCAGCTTATCGTCCATGCCGCTATTCCCGCTATTTTATACTATGTTGCCGTTTTTATTATGGTGGACATGGAAGCTGCAAAACTCGGGCTTCATGGGATGAACAAAAGCGAACTTCCCGTTTTCTCAAAAGTCTTTAAAGATGGAGCCTTTCTCTTGTTAGCTCCCCTCAGCATCGTCTATATGCTCTTAGCCGGATATTCGCCTATAAAAGCATCTGTCACAGCGGTGCTGATCGTTATCATAACCAGCTCTTTCAGAAAATCCACACGACTCACTCTTACATCTTTCCTGCGAGCTCTTGACCTAGGAGCACGAGGATCTCTCAGTGTTATTGCAGCTTGCGCCGTAGCAGGCCTTATTGTAGGAACCGTCACTTTAACAGGCTTAGGCCTCAAATTCGCCGATTTCATTATCGTATTGTCACGAGGGCAACTTTACCCGGCCCTTATCCTGACAATGGTGGCATCTATTATTATGGGAATGGGCATGCCTACTACAGCACTTTACATTATTTTAGGATCCATGGTAGCCCCTGCCCTCGTAAAAATGAACGTTCCAATAGTGGCCGCTCACCTTTTCATCTTCTACTTCGGATGCATGGCATCTGTTACGCCTCCTGTAGCTCTGAGTTCCTACCTCGCAGCAGCTATTGCAAAAGCTGACTCTGTAAAAACAGCTCTGCAAGGCCTGAAACTTTCTTCTTCAGCCTTTATTTTGCCCTTCATCTTCGCCCTGTCTCCCAGAATATTATTACTCGATACAACAATTGGAGCAGCTACCGTCGCTACTGTTACTGCCACAATAGGTGTTGTAGCTCTTTCCGCTTGCCTGGAAGGCTACCTTATAGGGTCTCTTTCTCTTCCCTTACGACTTGTATCTGGAGTAGCAGCAATACTCCTCATAGATCCCGGCTTGATTGGTGATCTTTTCGGCCTGGTTCTGTTATCAACTATTCTTTTATATCAATTAATTACAAAAAAGAAAAAACTTGTATCTAAAGACGAGGTGAATTTTCTTGAATAAGGTCGCTGTACTTGGTGCTGGAAATGGTGGATTAAGCATGGGTGCTTTCCTGTCTTTAAAAGGGTGCCACGTCAATATCTTTGACAAATTTCCAGCCGCTATAGAAGATGTTAAAAAAGCTGGCGGGGTTATGTTAAAAGGTGTTTCATCCACTGGCTTTGCTGAATTTAAAACCATAACAACCCACATTGAAGAAGCCATCGATGGATGCAATGTTATTTTAATAGTAACTCCAGCCTTTGCACACAGAGAACTTGCCCAAAAGATGGCCCCTTATTTAACATCTGGACAAAAAATAATCTTAAACCCCGGACGTACAGCTGGAGCCATAGAATTTTACATGACTGTCAAAAGCACTTATCCCAACGCTAATTTTGTTGTGGCAGAAACTCAATCTCTCATCTATGCCTGCCGCAAAACAGGTTTGGCGGAAGCAACCATTTACAAAGTAAAAAAAGAGATGGCACTTGCCGCCCTGCCTGCTTATAAAACACCAGAGATACTTGAGGAACTGAAACCTTACTTCCCCCAGTTCATTGCCGCTGAGAATGTACTTGAAACAAGCTTCCTCAACATTGGCGCCATTTTCCACCCAACCCCTGCTCTGCTGAATATCGCTCGAATAGAAGGGAAAGAGCTTTTCGAATACTACATGGACGGCATTACACCTTGCGTCAGCAACGTCTTGGAGAAAATAGACGCGGAACGAGTCGCCATAGCAGATACTCTGGGCGTAAAAACCATGACATGCATTGAATGGCTGGAAGACGTATACGAAATTCCCCATATGAGTGGAACGTCTATTTATGAAGCCGTGCAAAAACAAGAAAGCTACCGAGGCATTGAAGCACCTAAAGATCCCTTTGCCAGGTATATTTCTGAAGATGTCCCCATGAGCTTGGTGCCACTGGCAGAATTTGGCCGCATTGCAGGTGTCCCTACCCCCACAATGAACCTCATGATTGATTTGGCCAACTTAGTTCATCAAACGGATTATCGCGAGAAAGGAAGAACCCTCTCACGCCTTCAGCTTGAGGGAGTTTGTC
>ENA-UOOE01000082-UOOE01000082.1-fermentation-metagenome-genome-assembly--contig:-NODE-82-length-93529-cov-29.055598_pt1 | contig 93529 bp, 85 predicted proteins | sample MGYA00245776_ERZ724021 | MGnify/ENA primary metagenome ERZ724021 (study PRJEB28704, sample SAMN03018321) | fermentation metagenome | biome: anthropogenic terrestrial biome; feature: soil; material... | reverse complement strand
CCTGAGGCCCGCTCCTGACGTCGGGGCCGTAGGGCCTGCTACGGGGGTAAGGTGCAAACTTTAGAAAGATACAGGCAAAAGAGATAAACCGTAGACCGGTCTTTAGGCCGGTGTAGAGCATAACATGGGTAAATCCCCACCGGCCCTGAGGCCCGCTCCTGACGTCGGGGCCGGTGGGCCTGCTGCGGGGGTAAGGTGCAAACTTTAGAAAGACACAGGCAAAAGAGATAAGCCGTAGGCCGGTCTTTAGGCCGGTGTAGAGCATAACATGGGTAAATCCCCACCGGCCCTGAGGCCCGCTCCTGACGTCGGGGCCGCAGGGCCTGCTGCGGGGGTAAGGCAGACTTTTATTAATGATGACTGATGGTGGCGGTGGCTAGATTTTGCTTCTGCATACGGCTGACCGGCAGGTTAGCGATAAAGACTGCGACTAGGACTATCAGACCACCTGTTATTTGCAGGAAAGTAAGCTGTTCACCCAGTATCAGAGCAGCAGCTATAGTGGTGATAACGGGGACACCATTTAAAAAGATGGCAGCGCGTGATACCGCAATCTGGGTAAGCGCGTAATTAAAAAGAAAATAACCGCCCACCGAACAAAAGAGGGCCAGAAATACTAAGGCCAGGAATGATTCCAGAGTTACGGCATGCCAGCTTTGAGCGGAGACCTTATAAAGAAAAACGGGCAGAAACATAAGAGTGCCATAAAACAGCTGAAAGCTGGTAAGCACCAGAGAGGAAAGCTGATTGCCCAGGCTGCGGGCACAGACCATATAGAGGGCGGCGGACAAAGCTGCGGCCAGAATTAACAGATCCCCGGCCATAGAGGAGTTGAATCCGGTCAGGCCGGATTCACCCAGGACCAATAGGCATATCCCCGCGCAGGACAGTAATATAGCATAGGCACTGTTTCGGGTTATTTTTTCACCCAGAAAGATGCGGGCCAGTATCGACACCAGTATGGGAACGGTGGCTAGAATAATGGAAGCCTTGGAGGCCGAGGTCAGGGTCAAGCCGGTAGTCTCGAAATAGTAGTAAAGGCCCGGCTCAAAAAGCCCGGTCAGAAAAAGTTTAAAGTGAGTAGCCCTGTCCAGCTTCGGGATGCCCGTAAATAAAAGGATAACCAGCAGAAATCCGGAGGCCAGGGTGAAACGCAGAAACATATATACAATGGGGGAAAAGCTGGTCAGTACGATCTTAATGGCAATAAATGAAAAACCCCAGAATAGGACCGTAAATATTAGTGCCAGCATGGTAGTATTTTTATTATCCATAATGTCTTCCTTTTAATACTATATCTAACATACTGTGCTCAATTGTAGCATAATTCGGACTGATAGTACTATGCCCGGACCGGTCTGAAGGTGGTTAACATTTTTAAAAGTAGCTGCATAAGGTATATAGCCGGTAAAAATACTAAAACCGGGTATACTTAATAAAAAAAGGGTGTTTTCCAGATGGAAGCAAAGAAAAGGATGATAAAATCCATAGGGGTGCTTTTACCGCGCTGCTATTTTTGCGGCGAGGTGCCGCCGGGCGGGATTCGAGGAGGTATCAAGGTAAAAAAGGCCTTCATTTGTATCAAGTGTGAAAAAGAGATAGTATCATTACAGGTGGGGGCACCGGGGTATGACGAACTACTGGAAAAAATAAAGCAAGTTTTAAAATAAGCACCGGCAGTGCTTATTTTTTATTTTGAATGCAGCCCGGCTTAATATACAATTAAGAAGGTAGCTATCTATTTGCGGATTTTGGGGAGAGAATATGCCGGACATGAATTACCGCACTATGTGCATTGTAAACCCGGTGGCAGGAAACGGGAAGAGTGAACAGCGCTGGGGTGCGATTGATAAGGTTTTACGCAGGGAAGGTTTTCAGTATGACGTGGAAATTACCAGGCATTCCGGGCATGCCAGCCAAATTGCCCGCGCAGCATTGCAAAAAGGCTATGATCGTATTGTCGCGGTGGGCGGCGATGGAACTCTCAATGAGGTAGTCAATGGCCTTTTTACCGATGAGGGAGAGGTTATTAATTCATCCGCCGGGCTTTTGCTGATTCCGGTAGGGACAGGCAGTGATTTTGCACGGATGTTTGACATTGATTCTTCCCTGGGATGTGTGCTAAAGCTGATGTCATTAAAAGAAGCTAAAAAGTGCGATGTAATTCGGGCTTCTTTTTACGGCCATAACGGGCAAAAAGCCTTACGATATTATATCAACATCGCAGATGTCGGAATTGGCAGCGAAACATGCGCCCGGGTGAACCGCGGCAGTAAAAGGCTGGGGGGATTCTGGTCATTTTTACTGGCGGCACTTTATACTATTATTACCTATCACAACCGTCAGCTGACGGTTGTTATCGATGATAAGGAAATCTATCAGGGACCCTCTTGCCTGGTTGCGGCAGGCAACGGGCGCTTTTTTGGGGGAGGGATGAAAATAGCCCCCGAAGCCCGGGTGGATGATGGAGTTCTGGATGTGGTCATAGTTAAAGACTTCACTAAACTGGAGCTTTTCGCCAATATGGCCAAAGTTTATCGGGGGGCGCATTTGCAGCATCCCAAAGTGGAACTGGGCCGGGGGACCCGGGTCAACATAAAGACAGCTGAAAAAGCTTATCTGGAACTGGACGGAGAACCGGTGGGTTATGGAAATACTGAATTGCAGGTCCTTCCGGCCGCTATAAAAATAATGTTTTAGGGGGAAGGGAGATTGCCCCACCATACTCCTATTTATACTGCATTGCAGCAGTATGTCCAACATAATAAATTGCGTTTGCATATGCCGGGCCATATCGGCCGGGGCATGACGGCTCGGGAATTGCAGCCGGTAGCCGGGATTGATGTTACTGAAGTACCTGGTTTGGATGATTTCCATTTACCCCGGGAAATAATCGGGCAATCCCGTACTCTGCTGGCTCATGCCTACGGAGCCGGGGAAAGTTATTTTTTAGTAAATGGTGCCACTTCAGGCCTGGAGGCATTATTTTTAGCGCTGACCTCCGAGGGAGAGAAGGTTCTGGTGCCGCGTAACGCCCATCGTTCTTTTTATGGAGGAATGGTGCTTTCCGGAGCAATGCCGGTCTATATACCGGTGCAGACTATGCCTGAGCCGGGCATAGCTTTGGCCGTAACCGCGGAAGATATCAGAAATTTGCTCGGGCAAAGTGATAAATTGGTGTTTCTGGCCAGCCCCAGTTATTATGGGACAACCTGTGATGTGGAGCAAATTGCGCAACTGGTTCATGAGAGCGGGCGGCTGTTATTGGTGGATGAAGCCCATGGTGCCCATTTTAACTTCAGTCCCCAGCTGCCGCCTTCGGCTTTGCAATGCGGCGCCGATGCTGCCGTCAACGGACTGCATAAAACCCTGCCGGTTTTAAACCAGGGGGCATGTCTGCATCTGGCGGAGAGTCTGAAGGGCAGTCGCAGTGTAAATCAGGCCGTTAGTTTAATAACTACTACCAGCCCTTCTTATCCCATCATGGCTTCCATCGAACTGGCCCGGGCTTTGCTGGAGGAAAAAGGAGCAGCCTTGCTGGATCAGGCCCTGGATTATGCCGCACAATTCCGGCAAAAAGCGCGGAGTCTCGGTGGTCTTAAGTGTTACCGGGAAGAATTGCTGGGAGTGCCAGGGGTTAAAGGATTGGATGGGCTTAAAATCCTGATTGGAACGGGGAAAACCGGTTTGACCGGATATGAACTGGACCGGATACTGCGGGAAAAATATCAGATTCAGGTGGAAATAGCGGATAATAAATATATTCTCGCTATGTTTTCCATTTTTCATCAAAAGCAGGATTGGGATTATTTTTATCAGGCTTTGCGGCAAATAGCACAGACCGTTGCCGTTGCAGGACCGGCGGAACCGGAAATGGTGGCCTTGCCGCCTTATCCTGAGGTAGTATTAAGCCCGCGCCAGGCATTTAAGAACCCGGTAAAAAGAATGCCTTTAAAAGAATGCCGGGGCAAACTGGCCGGGGAAATGGTAGCAGCCTACCCGCCGGGGATACCCTGTCTTTTGCCGGGTGAATTGATAACGGCAGCGGTACAGAACTATCTGGAATATCTCCAGCAAACCGGAGCCCGGCTGCAGGGACCGGAGGACATCAGTTTAAGGCATCTCAGCATATTGGATGTATAGAAAGGAAAAGACCAATGACAAACAAAGGGCGGTTTATAAGCCTGGAAGGCATAGACGGCAGCGGCAAGACCAGCCTGCTGGAATCTATACGGGAATATCTGCAGGGAACCGGGTATGAAGTATTGACCATACGCGAACCCGGGGGTACTTTAATATCAGAAAAAATCCGCATCATGCTCCTGGATGTGAAAAATGCCGGCATATTACCCGGGACCGAGGCCCTGCTCTATGCCGCCGCACGCAGCCAGGTAGTAGAAGAGGTCATCCGGCCGGCCCTCGCCCGGGGGCAAATGGTCTTGGCGGATAGATATCTGGATTCTACTATTGCCTATCAAGGTTACGGACGAGGTTTGGAAATAGAGTATCTTAATCAGTTAAATCAGCTGTGTACCGGAGGACTAGTGCCGCATCTTACCCTGCTGCTGGATGTTGACCCGGCGGAAGGGGCCCGCAGAAGAAAAAAGGATATACCGGACCGGCTGGAGAAAGAAGGATTAGAATTCCAGGACCGGGTGCGGCGGGGATATATGGAACTATCGCGGCAGCAACCGGCCCGGATTAAGGTAATTGATGCCGGGATGGCTCGGACTGATGTAATGGCTCAGGCCATGCCGTATCTTAAGGCCGTCCTTTAAAAAAGAAGTTTGGAAATAAGCTTCAGGGATGTGTGAATATGAAAATTGACCGGGAACGTCGCCTTAATAATTACGCTGCTCCGGGGAAAATGAATGTGCCGGAGGTCCAGAGAGGTGCCCGTGCCCTCTTTGAACAGGAACTGAACCAGCACCGGGACGAGAATAGCCGGCTCAAAATGCAGGAATTGCTGGAGGAAATGGATGGGATTCAGAAACGCCTGAAATCCAATTTAACCATTAATGATTTGATGCTTTACAAGAAACTGCTCAGGAATTTCCTGCAGGAAGCCACCAATCAGGCCTATGCGTTAAAACAGGAGCGCGGACGCAACCGCAGAGGCAGAACCTTGTTGATTACGATCAAGACTATTGATAAAGAAATGGAACATCTGATAGATGATTTCATGAACCACGCCCAGGAACCGGTTGACATACTGCAGACATTGGATAAGATAAGAGGCATGCTGGTCGATTTAATGATTTAAGGTAGCTTATCGCTATGGATTGAATCTTAGAAGGCTTTTATCAATAGCGACCTATTGCAGGGATTCCAGGCATAATCTACCGCTATATTTATTTTTATAAACGGTTGTGTCCTCAAGGCAGAAGCTGTTATTACGTAAGGAGAAACTATGAATGATTTTAGCGAACTGATAGGACAGGAGCAGGCCGTGCAGTTTTTAAAAAATGCTCTGGAGACGGGTAACCTCAGTCATGCCTATCTGTTCTCGGGACCGGCCGGTACGGGCAAGAAAACTGCGGCCCGAATATTTGCGGCAACACTTTTAGCAGGCTCCGATGCTGATGCCCATATATTTTTAAAAGACGGAGTTCATCCCGATTTGATGGTTCTAACCAAACCGGAGAACCGTACCGTAATCGGCAAAGACCAGATCAGCAAGGAACTGGAGCCCTGGCTGGCCATAAAACCCTATCGGGCCAGCCATAAGATAGCAATAATTGCAGAAGCAGCGCTGATGAGTCTGGAAGCGGCCAATGCCCTTTTAAAAACATTGGAGGAACCGCCTCTTTATGCGGTTATAATACTGGTAGCGGATCAGGCTCCATTACTGGAAACCATCGTATCACGCTGCCAGGGAGTAAGATTTCACCCGCTTACCGATGGTCAACTGGAAAAACTCTTAACCGGCCGGGGATTCAGCCCGGAAAAGTCCAGGCAGGCGGCCCGTCTGGCGCAGGGCAGTCCGGGCACTGCGGTGCGTTTCGCCGCAGCCGGGAATTTTGAGGAAAACTGGGACCGCGTCCGCCAGGCCATCGATAATTTTGCGCGGGGCCGGCAGCTGGCGATTTTTGAAACGGCCCGGGAGATGGAAAAAGATGCGTATCTTTATACCAGTATGCTGGAAATAATATTAAGAGATATCTATATTTATCAAACCACGCACAACGAACAATTATTGGCAATTTTGGCTAATATTGATATTATAAAAGCTGTCCCGGACAAAAGCCCGGAGCAGATCCGGAGCGCCATGAATAATATAGCCGGGTTGAAATACTATTATAAAACCAACGTAAATCCACTGCTGATCAATACCAACATTTGCTATGAAGTAGCGGCAGCGCTTAAATGAGTAGATTAGACGCTGAAGACGCTGAGTATTATGATTAACGCTGATTCTTTAAAAAATATTAAAATGGATGACATGGGAAATTTCCACCGGTCCTGAGGCCCGCTTTGACTGCGGACAGGCCGCCGGGTATCACAGAATGGGAGAAAGTCTGGTTTATAAAGGGCAAGTTAATTTAAAAGGAGGTTGAACTATGGCATGGGTAGTAGGAGTAAGATTTAAACCTGCCGGAAAAATATATCACTTTGATTGTGAAGATATAAAAGATTTGCATCAGGATGATGCGGTAATAGTTGAGACCATCAGAGGCATAGAATATGGCCGGGCGGCGGTAGGTCCGCGGGAAATGAATGAAGAGCAGCTGGTAATGCCTCTGAAGAAAGTCCTGCGTAAAGCCAGCGCCCAGGATATCGAGTCCCACCAGCGCAACAAGGACAAAGAAAAAGAAGCCCTGGAAATTTGCAAACAGAAGGTAAAAGAACATCAATTGCCCATGCGGCTTATAGATGTCGAATATACTTTTGACATGAGCAAAATAATTTTTTATTTTACCGCCGAGGGACGGGTCGATTTTCGGGAATTGGTCAAAGATCTGGCCTCTATTTTCAAGACCCGCATTGAATTGAGACAAATTGGAGTACGGGATGAAGCTAAAATGCTGGGCGGTATCGGCACCTGCGGCCGCGTGCTGTGCTGCAACAATTTTTTAGGCGAATTTGAACCGGTGTCCATCCGCATGGCCAAGGAACAAAATCTATCCTTAAACCCCACCAAAATCTCAGGCATTTGCGGCCGACTTATGTGCTGTTTAAAATATGAATCAGAATTATACGAAGTCTCGGGGAACGAGGAGGGCAAACATGGACAAAACTGTGCAAGAATTAAAAACCTTGATGAGGGAAATGGTACTGGAGATAGGGGACCTGAAAGAGAGGGTAACCCGGCTCGAGAAGACACGCCAGAACAGTAATGATACCCCTGAGCGGGACATGGAAGCCGTACTTAAAATTCAGGGTGAAGGGTATGATAACCTGGCCGCTCTCTATAAAAAAGGTTATCATGTTTGTCCCATGGCATATGGTGAGATAAGAACGGAAGAGTGCCTTTTTTGTGCCGCCTTCCTGGCCAAGGAGTAACCGGAATGGTGAACCAGGATACACTGGATGATTTACTGATAAATGACCTGAAAGTGTTTCAGGCCCGGCAGGGATACCGCTTTTCCATCGATGCGGTGCTATTGGCCCATTTCCCGGAACTTGAAGCCGTAAAAAACATCATAGATATAGGAACCGGGAGCGGCGTTATACCGCTCCTTCTTTCCCAGCGCACCCGGGCCAATATAACCGGGATAGAGATTCAGGAGGCTATGGCGGCCCGGGCGGCCAAAAGTGTGGAACTTAATAATCTGGAGGGACAGATTAATATAATCCGGGCCGATATTAACCGGATTCAAAACTTGCTGCCGGCCGGATGTGCGGATCTGGTAGTAAGTAATCCACCCTACTGGAAAAAGGGAGAAGGCAAGCTAAGCGCCAATCCGGAAGAAGCCGTCGCCCGGCATGAAATCGCCCTTACGCTGGAGCAGCTCATCCGGCAAGCCGCCTATCTATTAGTTCCCCGAGGAAAGCTGGCCTTAATCCAAAGGGCCGACCGCCTGCCGGAAGCACTGCAGCTGCTGGCCGGCTACCATTTCACGGCTCACCGCTTAAGGACGGTACATGCCAATCGCCGGGCCGAAGCCCGGATGATGCTTCTGGAAGCCGCCCAAGGTTCGCGGTCGGGACTTAAAATCATGCCTCCCCTGTGCATATATCAGGAAGACGGCAGTTATAGCCGTGAGATAGAAAAAATGTATAATAACGAGGAGAAGAATTAAGCGTGGGTAAATTATATATTTGCGGAACCCCTATCGGCAATTTGGAAGACGCCAGCATAAGGCTATTAAAAACCTTGCGCCGGGTCGATGGTATTGCCTGTGAGGATACCCGCCAGACTTTAAAGCTCCTGAATCATTTTAAAATAAAGAATCGTCTGGTCAGCTACCATGAGCACAGCAACCGCCAGAAAGAGGATTATCTTTTGCAGGAATTACTGGAGGGCAAAAATATAGCGCTGGTCTCCGATGCGGGCATGCCTGCCATATCTGACCCGGGCCAGCCCTTGGTCCGGCGGGCCGTAGAGGCTGGTATAGCGGTGGAAGTCATTCCTGGTCCTTCGGCCGTAACTACTGCGGTGGCCATATCAGGAATCGATTGCTCGACCTTTGTTTTCGCCGGCTTTCTTCCCAACCGCCGCCAGAAACGCCGGCAATATCTGTTGACCCTGGCGGAGGAGAAAAGACCGGTAATATGTTATGAAGCCCCGCATCGTTTGCTCGCCGCCCTGGAGGATATTGAAGAGATCATGGGCCGGGAACGGGGCTTGATCGTAGCGCGGGAGTTAACCAAGATTCATGAAGAAATAGCCCGGGGCAGTGCTGCCGCTTTAAAAGAAAAATTCACCCTGACCGCACCCCGGGGCGAAATATGCCTTATTATTGAAGCGAAAGCTGAAACCAGGATCACTAAAGATTTGGATACTATAATGGCCGAAGTTGATGAATTAATAGAACAGGGGAAGACAAAGAAAGAGGCCTTCAAAATGAAGGCCTCCGAGTACCAGCTTCAAAAATCGACAATATACAATTATTATGTCGAAAAACATCAATAAAAATGGTATGTATTATCCTACCTGTTTAATAAGTTCAGTCAAACAACTACGGCATAAGTTTTTGCCTTTGTAGACAATAACTTCATCAGCATTGCCACAAAAAATGCAAGCAGGTTCGTATTTTCTTAAAATGATTTTTTCGCTGTCTACGTATATTTCCAGCGCATCCTTTTCTTCAATACCCATAGTACGTCTTAGTTCAATAGGTATTACAATACGACCTAGTTCATCTACTTTTCTAACTACTCCTGTCGATTTCATCATATAATTACAACCTCCTCTTCAACATCTTTCGACTGGTCTCTGCCACAAACGATACCAGAGATGGTAGAAATAGTCAAGGGGTTTTCAACAAATAGGGACAAAAAATTAACTTTTTAAACAGATAATAGGCGTTTACACCCCGGCGAAAAGACTAATAATTGGTTAATTTTATAATTATTTAGCAGAAAAATTGGATTTAGCGGATATTACAGTATAAAATAGGAAAAAACTCACCGGCCCGGATGGTGCACAGCATAACCTGGGGAAAACAACGGCGCCGTCCGGCCGTGTTCAGGCCGGTTTAGGGAGGATACTCGCTTGATTTTGTGGTAAACTATACAACATAGGTGCAAATTCCATGCTATTTTAAGGAGGCACTGCCATTGAGCAGAGAGGCTTATTATCTTACTACCCCTATTTATTATCCCAGTGACAATTTACATATCGGACATGCCTATACCACGGTGGCCGGCGATTGCCTGGCCCGGTTCAAGCGCATGCAGGGTTATGACGTGGTTTATCTTACCGGTACCGATGAACACGGCCAGAAAATCGAACGGGTAGCCCGCAGCAAGGGAATGGAACCCATCGAATATGTTAATGGCATAGTGGCGAGTATACGTAAACTATGGGATTTATTACTTATCTCCAATACTGATTTTATCCGCACCACCCAAAAGCGGCACGAAGAGGTGGTCCAGAAGATTTTTACCAAGGTTTATGAACAGGGGGATATATATATATCCGAGTATGAAGGCTGGTACTGCAGTCCCTGTGAAACCTTTTTTACCGAGCGGCAGCTGGTGGATGGGAAATGTCCTGATTGCGGCCGTGAAGTGGAGCTTTTGAAAGAAGAAAGCTATTTCTTTAAAATGTCCAAATATGCACCGCGGCTCTTGGCGTATATCGCCGAAAACCCGAATTTTATTCAACCGGAATCAAGACGTAATGAGATCGTCAGCTTTATAAAAAGCGGGCTGGAAGATCTGTGTGTGTCACGGACCACTTTCAGTTGGGGCGTACCGGTACCATTTAACCCCAAACACGTGGTTTATGTGTGGTTTGATGCCTTGATAAACTACCTTAGCGCTATTGGCTACGGCAGTGATGAAGATAAATTTAACCGCTACTGGCCGGCCGATGTCCATCTGATGGCCAAGGACATCATACGTTTCCACGCCGTTATCTGGCCTACCATGCTTATGGCTCTGGACCTGCCCTTGCCCAAACAGGTATGTGCTCATGGCTGGATCATGCTGGAAGGCGGCAAAATGTCCAAATCCAAGGGCAATGTGGTAGATCCCGTGATCCTGATTAAAAAATACGGGGTGGATGCGGTGCGCTATTATCTCTTAAGAGAATTAAGCTTCGGACAGGATGGCTATTATTCCGAAGAAATGCTGGTCAACCGTATTAATTCCGATTTGGCCAATGACCTGGGTAATCTGATCAGCCGCACCAGTGCCATGATCGTCAGGTATTTCGATGGAGTTATACCTGAGGCGGGAACCACCGACCGGCTGGATGAAGAGTTAAAGACAGCGGCCCTCGCTGCCTGCCGGGAAGCCACCGAAAAACTGGACCGGCATGATTTCTCCAATTACCTGCAGGCCGTTTTCAAATTAATCAGCCGCGCCAATAAATACATCGATGAAACCGAACCATGGGTTTTGGCCCGGGATGATAATAAAAAAGCCCGGCTGGCCACAGTCATGTACAACCTGGCCGAAGCCATAAGAATAACCTTGATCTTAACCGCGCCGGCCATGCCCACCCTGGTGGGCAGAGCCAATCAAGCGATGCCCATATTTGCCGATCCGGAAAAACTAAACTGGAAAGACGCCGGAAAATGGGGCCTCTGCCAGCCTGGTATAAAGGTAAACAAAATGCAAGCCCTATTCCCGCGCATAGATTTGAAAGCACAGGAGGAAGAAAAGATGACCGAGGAAAATAAGACTCCAGCGGAACCAGTCCAAGCAGAAGTTAAAGAGGAAAAAACCGAACCTCAATATATAACGATCGATGAATTTGCCCGGATGGACCTGCGGGTAGCTGAAGTAATTGCCTGCGAGAAAATGCCCAAAGCCGACAAACTGCTGATCCTCAAACTAAAAGTGGGCGAGGAAGAGAGAACGGTGGTGTCGGGCATCGCCAAACATTATGCTCCGGAAGATTTGGTGGGCAAAAAAGTAGTCCTGGTAGCCAATCTCAAACCGACCAAACTGAGAGGCACCTTGTCCGAAGGCATGATTCTGGCTGCATCAGATGAAAATACGGTCGAGGTTTTAACAGTTAATGAAGTAGCCTCAGGCAACAGAGTAAAATAGACCAGGAGGAAACTATGCTTATAGATACTCATGCCCACCTGCAGGATAAAAGCTTGCTGCCGGAGGTAGAAGCTGTCATACAGCGTGCTCTTGTTGCCGGGGTGGAAACCATAGTATGTCCGGGTTATGACCTTGAATCATCCCGGCAGGCCGTAAATTTGGCCCAGCTTTATCCCGGAGTCTATGCTACCGTAGGCATACATCCCCATGACGCCGACACGCTGGATGAAAAGGCTATGGCGGAGTTACACCGCCTGGCCGGCGAGCGAAAGGTAGTGGCGGTAGGAGAAATCGGTCTGGATTACTACCGCGACCTGACTCCCCGTGACCTGCAGAAAAAGGCCTTTATAGCCCAAATAAATCTGGCCCGGGAAATCAATAAACCTATCGTCATCCATGACCGTGACGCCCACCAGGATGTGATGGACATAGTCAAGCAAGAAAAAGCGGGCCGGAATCAGGGTATCATGCACTGTTATTCCGGCAGTCTGCCCCTGGCGATAGATTATATGAAACAGGGCTTTTACATTTCCTTTGCCGGACCCCTGACTTATAAAAACAACCGGAAAACAGCCGAGGTAGCTGCTACCATCCCCCTGGACCGGGTGCTGGTGGAAACTGATTGTCCTTATTTAACCCCCGAACCACTCCGGGGCAAGCGCAACGAACCCGCCTATGTGGTTCATACCGCTACCTTCTTGGCCCAGCTCAGGAAAAAGAGCCTGGAAGAAACCGCCTATCTCACCACCCGCAACGCCAGAGCGGTATATCGGATTAAGGGGTAATACGAAAATTAGACGCTGAAGACGCTGAATATTATGAATTACGCTGAGTTTTTAAAATCTAAACACCTGAGAAAGGTCACTATTGCAGGGTTGGGATGTTAAGGTCAGCGCAGCACCGGTAAAGGCGACATACCCCAAGCAGAATCTACCGCCATACTTATTTTCATGAGTGATTGTGATATCAAATCAAGGACGGGTAATTAGAAAATATTAAACCGTAGGTCGGCCTACAGGGCGATAGCCCTTCAGGCCGGTGTAGAACATAACACGTAAACACCCAGCCCTGAGGCCCGCTCCTAACGTCGGGGCCGTAGGGCGAGCTACGGATATGAGGGTATACTAAACACCATAAAAAGGGCTTCACAACCATTGCAGGGATGGGGATGTGAAGCCTTCTGCATCCAATCGCAGTCGCTTATCAACGCAGCGGACATTCCTTGCCTTGGTTCGCACCGCGGACCTGAGACGGGGGATGTCCCCGGCTCGAATAGGGTAAAACCTTTTTACCGCATCCTTCCATCCGCATGATTTAACCTCTATTCAACATTTTTTTCTAGAAAGCTGCAGGATTTGTCACATAATAAGCGTATACCTGTTTAGACAAAGCACGAATTATCCTCCCGGCCCAGTCGAAGACCATAAAGATTCTTCGCTGACGCCCGGAAGGACAGGCCGGATATTTTAATTAAGGCAAATCTTTTCACCGGGAAGGGGTTGCCGATTATATGGCCTGCAATGAATAGGAGTGAAATAATGCGCAAGCTATCCAGAATCCTCATTTTAACCATGATCCTGACACTAGTCCTTGCTTCGAACGCATGGGCGGATAGCGGTATCGTTTCCGGAGGAGTCGTCAACCTGCGTTCCGGACCAGGTACCCAGTACGAACTGGTGGGAACCCTGTCGAAAGATACCCGGGTAGAAGTCATACAGAGCCGGAGTGGCTGGCATCAGGTCCAGTACGGAGATGTGCAGGGCTGGATAACCGGAGAATACCTGACCGTGACTCAAAGCCCGAAACTCCGGGTTACCGGAGATATGGTCAATCTTCGTTCCGGGCCTGGCACTAACTATCCTCAGGTAGGGCAGGCCAAAAAGGGAGAAATCTTGGACCTGGTGGATACCTGTGACCAATGGTATCAGATTCGTACTGCCGCCGGTTTGCAGGCCTATATATCCGCCAATTATATTACGACTGTAAATTCGGGGACCAGCACTTCCCCAGCTCAACCGGCACCGCCCCAGCCATCGGTACCCGCACTACCAGGCAAAACACCGGCAGTTTTCTATAACGGACAAAAGCTGGCCTTTGATGTACCGCCGATGATTGATAATAGCCGCACCATGGTTCCTCTGAGAGCCATTTTTGAAGCCATGGGGGCTACCGTTACCTGGAATCAGTCAACCCAAACCGCAACCGCGGAAAAGGGGGATACGACGGTCATTCTTCCGCTCAACTCCACTACCCCTACTATTAATGGCACAGTCACTAAAATAGATGTACCGGCCAAACTGATCGATCAACGCATTTTAGCTCCGCTTCGTTTTGTGGGCGAGGCCTTTGGAGGAACCGTGGGCTGGGACCAGGCCAGCTACACTATAGATATTCAGTTAAAAGAAGAGCCGACCCCGTCTCCCCAACCGGTCCGTACCAATCTGGTAGTCATTGATCCCGGCCATGGTGGAACCGAGACCGGAACCATAGCCGAAGGAGTAATGGAAAAAGACATCACCCTGGACATTGGCCTGCGGGTGGGAAACATTCTGAGGAACCGGGGGATTCCAATTCAATTAACCCGTACCGAGGATGTTAATGTGGGACTGCAGGAAAGGGCCGACCTGGCCAATGAGCTGAATGCCGCCATTTTTGTTAGTATTCATTGTAATTCCTTTAATAATGTTGTCTCCGGAACAGAGACATTATATTATGCCCCTGAAAGCAACCCCGAGCTGTTTGCTATGAAAGCTGAGCGGCAGGAACTGGCCCAGGCGATACAGGATCAATTGATAGCCAGTTTGATGCGTAAAAACCGCGGCGCCAAAGAAGACAACCTTTCGGTACTGAGGAATACCAGAATGCCGTCTGCCCTGGCCGAAGTCATGTTTTTAGATAATCCGGAAGAGAGAGCTTTACTCCTGCAGGATAGTACGAAACAGCAAGCCGCCGAAGCCATTGCCACCGGCATCCAGAATTTCATGCAGCGCTAGCAGGAACCGGCCGCTCAAGGCCGTGATCAGGTGCAAGACTAAGCGAAAAGTTTAAACTTAAAATGTCCATACGGCTGGGCCGGGGACATAAATTTTTAAGAGGAATCGTTCGGTTCCTCTTTTTTTATACCTAAACGACAGCAACAGACAAAAAGACCTACTGGTAAATATCACCGTTCAACACCTTTTTTGCCTAAACAGGAATAAAATAATTAATAAGCGATAATAATTTAAATAGAGCGGTTCAAGCGGACTCAGCCATTATAAATTTTTATACCCGGCATTATCGCAATTTGACTGATATACCTAATATGTTTAAAATTAAAGAACTGTCACAATTTTACGTTCAGTAACAATTGGGGCAGGAGGAAGAGGGAGGAGAAAGATGAATATTGCCCTGTCTAAGAAGAACACTATTCTTTTAGTAAGTGTTCTGGCAACAGGCCTGCTGCTGGGTAGTTTGTTTTTTGCCCTGCAGAAGCCGGTTACCATTCAAGTTGACGGCAATGAAATCAAGACCCGAGTTTTCTTCGCTAATACAGTTGAAGATGTTCTGGCCCAGAAAAACATTAAGCTGGGGGCTAAAGACCTGGTATCTCCATCTGCCACACAGGTAGTAAAAAAGAATACCAGGATAGTAGTTGTCCGTGCTTTCAAAGTAAAAGTCATTGCCGATGGTAAGAGCAGAATCATACTAAGTCCTCCGGTCACGGTGAAAGAGGCTATAAAACTAGCCGGTTTTACCGTTGCGGACAAGGACATAGTAAAGACCCTGCCTGCCAGCAGAACCGTACCCGGTCAGGAGATTGAAGTCATACGGGTAACGGAAAAGGATGAAACCGTCAAACAACCGGTTCCCTTTCAAACCGAACGAACCACCGATCCCAGTCTGGAAAAGGGATTAACAAAAACCATTTCCGGCGGACAGGAGGGCGTGGCGCTCAATACCATCCGAATTACCTACCATAACGGGCAGGAAGTAAAAAAGGAAATTGTAAAATCGGAAGTTTTGGTGCAGCCCAAAAATAAAGTAGTGGCAATGGGTACCATTACCTCGGTCTCACGTGGGGGAGAGCGGTTGAATTTCAGGGAAGTCAGGTATATGCAGGCTTCAGCTTATACCTATACCGGTTTTCGAACTGCCACCGGACGCAACCCCGAGGTCGGGATGGTGGCGGTAGACCCATCAGTTATACCGATGGGGACCAGACTCTATATCGAAGGTTATGGCTACGGCCATGCGGCTGATACCGGAGGTGCGATAAAAGGAAACCGCATAGACCTGTTCATGGAGGAACACGCCCAGTGTGTAAGCTGGGGCAGAAGGACCGTAAAAGTGTACCTCCTGCAGTAACAGACAGACCGCAGCCTGCCCTTTAGGCCAGACGTTAAAGTCAGAGCTATAGGGCGGGCTGTTTTCGTAAGTCCGGGGGGCCCGGCATAATCCAACGCTATAAATGATCGTAAAAACGAGGCATGGAGCTCATGCCTCGTTTTTATCTGCGCCCAGGCGGGATTAATTTACCGTGCGAGCTGCTTTTTAAATGTATGGATTATTTGCCGGCAGTAGGTTGGAATAACAGAAATGGTGCATTATTTAAATAAAATTTAATATTATAAATTTTTATATTTACAGTCAAGTGAATTTTAGTACAAATTTATGCTTTTTGAACGCAATGATTCAGATTGATATTACCCGACACAGAAATGAAACGATGTAACTTGAATGTTATGAAGGTTAATAAATAGAGGAAAATAAGAGATTAGTAAACCATCCAGGGCTATTAATGACACGAAATAATATCACTTTCAAATATATAGGAACTTATTTAAAGTTTGCTTTATGGTCATTAACACTTGAAACTTCAGCCTTTGCTTAATTTTGGCTTTGACTTTTAGTGTTGGTACGGTATTTGCATAAATCCAAATTAAGATATTTGATCGTAACCGCGAAAATCATTCAATGGCTTGAGGAGGAAATGTGTAATGAACTGGAGAGAACATTATAAAAGTCGAAGTGTTACACCTGAGCAAGCGGTAAAAGCTGTGAAATCCGGAGACCGGGTTATTTTAGGTCATGCATGTGGCGAACCCCAATTAATAGTAGATGCTCTGGTTGATCGGGCAGACGAATTAGAGGCTGTCGAAATTGCCCATGAGGTCCCAATGGGCAAAGGATTATATTGTAAACCGGAGTACGAAAAGAGTTTTCGCCACAATGCTTTATTTTCAGGCGCGCCAACGCGCCAGGCGATAAAAGAAGGACGGGCAGATTACACATCGGTATATTTGCATGATTTACCGGCCCTGTTCACAAGCGGTTCATTTCCGATTGATGTCACAATGGCTACCGTATCACCTCCGGACGAAAATGGGTATGTAAGTTTAGGGATATCGGTCGATTATACCCTTCAAGCGATTAGGAGTGCTAAAACGGTTATAGCAGAAGTTAATTCGAATATGCCGCGCACCGGTGAACATTCGCTCGTACATGTCAGTGAGTTTGATTACTTCGTATTGACTGATATACCTTTAATTCAGCTACAACCAACTACGATAGGACCGGTCGAAAAAGCTATTGGACAAAATGTGGCCGGCTTGATTAAAGACGGAGATTGTCTGCAATTAGGAATTGGCGCGGTACCGGATGCTATTTTAGGGTTTTTAAATGATAAAAATGATTTAGGCATACACTCGGAGATGATTTCCGACGGAGTAATGAATCTGGTTAAAAAGGGTGTAATTAACTGTTCCAAGAAGAATTATTATCCCAACAAAATTGTTATTAGCTTTGCTATGGGGACCAGCGACTTTTATAAATGGCTGGACAATAATCCGCTGATTGAAGCACTGCCCTGTAATATAACCAATGATCCCAATAATGTAGCCCAAAACGACAACATGGTGGCGATTAATTCAGCTCTATCGGTCGACTTGTTAGGACAGGTAGCGGCTGATACCTTGAGCGGTATTCAGTTCAGTGGAGTAGGAGGACAGGTAGATTTTGTCCGCGGCACCAATAACTCTTTAAACGGGCGGGCCATAATTGCCTTGCCGGCTACCGCAGCGGGAGGCAAGATATCCCGTATTTGTTCAACCCTCGCTCCTGGTCAGGCAGTGACAACCAGTAGATATGATGTGAACTATATAGTAACTGAATATGGTGTGGCGCAATTAAGAGGAAAGACAGATAGGGAACGGTCGGAAGCATTAATTGGTATTGCGGCACCTGACGTGAGAGAACAACTTAGAGAAGATAGAAAGAAATTGTACGGCTGGTAAATTAGCTCCTCTATTATATTTTATGGCTGTTAGTGATTAGTAGCACCAAATGGCACGATTGATTTATGGCAGAAATTATCGCAGTCACTGACAGCCATAAAAATGAAAATATTCCCCCCCATATAAAATCAGGCCTGATCTATTAACAAGACGGGCCTGATTTTTTAAGTTTAGGATAAGGTCCAATAGGATGGTTCGACAATTTTCTTATATTTTTATTTGCGGTATACTTGTACTATAGTGCTCAAAATATAGCTAAGAGAGAAAAATGATATGAAAAAAAGACCGATTGATAAATTATACGAAAAAGTTTTAGAAATTCTACCTATAATTATATTAGCTATTGACGACACAGGGAAAATACAGCTATGCAGTCAATCTGCCCTAAAGCTTTTCAATATATCTGGAGATATAAAAGGGCAGTTTTTCGCCGAAATTTATTCCGGCCCTGCAATATCGAATTTATTAAAAAAAGAAGAAGACCTTAACCAGATTATAGAACTGAACGGACGTACCTTTATATTTCAATCTCTAAAGCTTAGAGAAATCACCTTTACCGGTCAGTTAATTATAATGACTGAGATCACTGAATTGCAGGATATACGCATCAAGCTATTGGAAGCGGAATCTTTAAATGACGAACTTGATGCGGTTATACAGGCATCCTTTGATTACATGTTTGTTACCGACGGTGAAGGTAATGTACTAAGAATAAATGATTCATATACCCGTATTACGGGCATAAAGGCAGAAGAAATCTTGGGAAAAAATATTTATGATTTAGTAAAAGCCGGTTATTATAACCGGGCCGCTTCCATTGATGTCATTGAAACGAAGAAACCGATAACATTCACCCAAAAGATTAAAACCGGGAAAGTAGTACTGGTTACGGGAAATCCGGTATTTGATGACAATGGTAATTTAATTCGGGTGGTAACTAACGGGCGTGATATAACCGAACTGAATAACTTAAAGTATGAAGTCGAACATGCTCAGAGCCTGCGACTGCATTATCAGCGCGAACTCCAGAAAGTGCAAATGGGTTACGGAGATTATATCGTAGCTTCTCCTAAAATGATGGAGATATCTGATCTTATAAAAAGAATTGCCAAGGTTGATTCAACCGTTCTGATCTGTGGTGAATCCGGGGTGGGAAAAGAAATAGTTGCCCGGGAATTACACCGTAATAGTATCAGAGCTGATAAACCTTATATTGTTCTTAACTGTGCGGCAATACCGGATAAACTTCTCGAATCCGAGCTGTTTGGATATGAAGCGGGGGCATTTACCGGAGCTCAGCGCGGAGGTAAAATGGGAATATTTCAGGTAGCTAACCAAGGTACCTTATTTCTCGACGAAATAGGGGAATTGCCTTTTTATTTACAAGCCAAATTGCTGCGGGTTATTCAGGAAAATGAAATAATGCGCATTGGCGGAACAAAACCTATTTCTATTGATGTCAGATTAATTACCGCCACCAACCGCGACCTCTGGCAAATGGTACAGGAAGGCCAATTCCGGGAGGACTTCTATTTTCGGCTCAATGTGGTCCAGATACGTATTCCGCCGCTTAGAGAACGTAAAGAAGAAATACCGGTTTTTGTGGATTATTTTATAGACAAGCTGAATAAAAAATATAATGTCAAAAAAATATTGGATCCCATGCTCATACAGCAATTGATGGAATATGATTGGCCGGGTAATGTAAGAGAAATAAAGAATACGATTGAACAGGCTTTTGTTACTTCACCCAGCGAAATTATAAATGAATTGTGTTTAGGCCCGCGACAAGAAAAATATACTTCAAGCCATGGGGTACATGAACCATCAGCTGGTAAATCCCTTAAAGATGCCATGCAGGAGTATGAAAGTAAACTGATAAAAGAGTCTTTGAAAAAAAACGGCAGTACCCGAAAGGCAGCAGCGGAGCTGGGCGTCAGCCAGGCTACAATATGGCGCAAGGCCGTACAATATGGAATAGAATTAAATAATAATTAAATATATTAAAGTGATATTTTTATGTTTCACATGTTTCATTAACGTGTCACTTTAATGACAATAATATAAAAAAACGAAAATGTACAAAAGGCGGGTATTGACGGGCTATAAATGACTTTAAATGCCATAACCTAATATTCATAGACACAGAACTGCAATAATTAATCAATAAAATAAGATATTAAATTATCAAGAGGGTCTAACGAAAAAAGTTAGGCCCTCTTTTTTATATCCCTATATATGCCGCTATTCTTAGCAATTCGATGACAGTCAAAGAAAAATACGGTATAAAAACTTTAAATGGCATGCAACTTGCATATATAAATTGTAAATGTTAAAGGTTATCCCACCTGACCATCAGCCGACAGGCTGTAATTGCTGGACATTAGTTGCAGCAGCATATACCGTGATCCTCCAAAAGGGAGGACCATTTCGAACGAAAACTTGTTCATTATGCGCAGAATTGACGAAACACTACTACCCCACCTGGGGCTATAGAGATAAGTTACAAGAATTATTCACCGCGACGAAAAAATCTTAGTTAACCGTAAGAAGACTCGCAGAATAATGCGGATCATGAGCATTTACACCATCTATCCCAAGCCAATTTAAACAAGCGCTAGCATGCCCCATATATTCATCCGTATCTGCTTAGAAATCTAAGCATTATGCGTCCGGACCCGGTCTGGCCGTTGATATCACCTACATAAATATCAAATCAAGAAAGGAGATTGACTTAGAAATTCGATTTTCATGCCGTGACATGGGGCGGCATTGTAAAAGGAGGGCAGACAAAATGTATAACAATCTTGTTTTGGAAGACCACGATGTCGTTAGAGTGCTTTATATTAATCGTCCTAAAGTATTAAATGCTCTTAACCTGGAAGTATTGGCAGAAATCAAATCCGCAGTTACTGAGTTTGCGGATAGTGAAAATGTCAGCGTACTGGTGATTACAGGCTCCGGGGATAAAGCTTTTATTGCCGGTGCCGACATAGAAGCTCAGTATCCTTTGAATCCGGAAGAGGGCAGGCAATGGTCGCTTTTGGGCCATGAAGTATGCCGTCTGATTGAGACGGTTGAAAAACCGGTAATTGCTGCTGTTAATGGTTATGCCCTGGGGGGAGGATGTGAACTGGCTATGGCCTGTGATATCCGCTTAGCTTCAGAACGGGCCCAGTTCGGTCAACCGGAGGTCAGTCTGGGAATCACACCCGGGTATGGCGGAACATTGAGATTACCGAGATTAGTAGGGGAGGGGAAAGCCAAGGAATTAATCTTTACCGGCAAAAAGATTAAAGCCGAGGAAGCCTGGCGCATAGGACTAGTGGATGAAGTATATCCGCATGAGACTTTAATTGCAGAAGCGGTAAAAATGGCGAGCCAGATTGCGAACAATGCTCCGGTAGCTGTCCGGTATGCCAAAATGCAGATTAATCAAGGATTGCAAACCGACATAAACACCGCCGTTACAGTGGAAGCCGGTCTATTTGGCTTATGTTTTGCCACTAAAGATCAGAAGGAAGGCATGGGTGCTTTCCTGGAAAAGAGAAAGGCTGTTTTTACCGGCCAATAACATTCGTAAAAATATTTATAGCAGGAGGGTATTATAGTGGAATTTCTATTGAATTCAGAACAGGAAATGCTAAAACAGTCGGTTAGAGATTTTGCCACCAATGTTCTTGGCCCCGGGGTAGTTGATCGTGATGAGAAAGAATACTATGATCCCAATACTTTTAAGGGGATGGCCGATTTAGGCTTGACCGGCATTCCTTTTGAGGAAAAATGGGGGGGAGCCGGCATGGACATGGTTGCTTATGCCGTAGCGGTTGAAGAATTATCCCGGATTGATCCCTCGGCCGGAGATACATTATCTACCCATGTAAGTCTGGGGTCTTTTCCCATAAAAATGTTTGGAACCGATGAACAGAAGAAAAAGTATTTAATACCTTTGGCAACCGGCGAAAGACAGGGAGCATTTGCACTCACTGAATCCAATGCGGGTTCGGATGCATTGGGAATGACTACCAAGGCGATACCGGATGGAGAAGAATGGATTCTTAATGGCCGTAAAATTTTTATAACCAATGGTGGAGTGGCCGATACCTATATTGTATTTGCCCGTACCGGGGACAAAGACTTAAAAAGTAAAGCTTTCAGTGCATTTATTGTTGAAAAAGGAACACCCGGCTTTAGCTTTGGAAAATTTGAAAAAAAGATGGGTCTGCGCGGTACGCAGAACTGTGATTTAATCTTTGAAGATTGCCGCCTGCCCAAAGAGAATTTATTAGGCCAAATCGGACAAGGCTTCAAAATTGCTATGCAGACCCTGGATGGCGGACGTATCGGGATTGCGGCCCAGGCAGTGGGCATAGCACAGGGAGCTTACGAAGCCGCACTCGAATATGCCAAAACCAGAATACAGTTTGGCAAACCCTTGGTAAAACAACAAGCTATCGCCTTTAAACTCGCTGATATGGCACTGGATATAGAATCCGCCCGATTATTGACTCACCGCGCCGCTTGGAAAAAGGGCGAAGGATTACCTTTCTCCGTAGATGCCGCCATGGCAAAAGTTAAGGCTTCAGAAACTGCTATGTGGGTTACCACCCAGGCCGTACAGATACACGGAGGCTATGGCTATACTCGTGAATTCCCGGTAGAACGCATGATGCGTGATGCTAAAATAACCGAGATCTACGAGGGCACCAGTGAGATTCAAAGAATTGTAATCAGTAACAATATCATTAATTCCTAACTGAGAGTTTTGCATAATGAAAAAATTCAACCTGTCATTCTGAGCGTTAGCGAAGAATCTTCAAGATCCTTCGGCTTTGCCTCAGGATGACAATTCTAAACTACCTGTTATTTTAAAAAAAAAGTGTATTATGCAAAAATCTCAACTAGCTCTAGCGAAAAAGCCAAAATATAGACAGGAAGTGATGTATTTTGAGTATGCATATATTACTGCAGATTATTGTGAGCGGCATCCTGCTGGGTGGCATTTACGCTTTAATTAGTATAGGGTTAAATCTTATTTTTGGGGTAATTAAAATAGTAAATTTAGCCCATGGTGACTTTTTGATGCTGGGTATGTACGGGACTTTTTTCCTTTTTACCCTATACAAGGTTAATCCTTATTTATCAACGTTAATCATCTTTCCGCTCTTTTTAGTATTAGGTATAGTTATTTTTCAATTAATGATAAAGCCGCTGTTAGGAAAACGGGAAACAGAAGTAAATACCATTTTAGCCTCAGCCGGACTTGGTTATGTTCTGCAAAATCTGGCTTTGATGATGTGGAAATCAGATTTTAGAGCAATTGAAACCGCTCTGACCGGTAAGAGCATAAAAATTGCCGGCTTGATGCTGAGTTCAACCCGGTTATGGGCCTTTGTTATCTGTGTCATTGTCGCTCTCGTTCTTTATTATATCTTAATGAAAACGAAATTGGGCGCTAACATACGCGCCGTATCTCAAGATACCGATGCTGCAACACTGATGGGTATTAATGTGAATATGATATATACTTTGACTTTTGCAGCCGGGATAGGCCTGGTAGGTATAGCAGGCTGTATTATAATGCCTATTTTCAATGTTTATCCCACTGTGGGAACGTACTTCAATACTCTCGCCTTTGTTATTGTCGTACTAGGGGGACTGGGCAGTTTTACCGGAGCTCTGGTGGGTGGTCTGATTATAGGTCTGGTAGAAACATTTGCCGGTGTAATGGCCAGTGCTGAACTGGCTCAAGTCTTCTCTCTGCTGTTATTCCTGATTATCCTGTTCGTTAAACCGGAGGGTATTTTGGGCAAAGCAGCCAGAGTATAAAGAGAGGAGTGAGACATTATAATGAAACTCAATAAATATCTGATTATCTCCATAATACTGACTCTGGTACTGGCAATAGTAGGGTTTGTACCAATTCCAGTCCATATTAAACACATTCTTATTCTCACCTTATTCTATGCCTATATGGGAACGGCCTGGAATATCATGTGCGGTTATGCCGGCAGGTTATCATTGGGGCATAGTGCCTTTGTGGCCATAGGCGCCTATACCACCCTCATTCTTTTCCGCCAGATAGGATTATCACCCTGGTTGGGCATGATTTTAGGGGGGGTTCTGGCTGTCGGCGCCATGATGCTTATAGCTTATCCTTGTTTCCGCTTCGGATTGGTAGGTCCTTATTTTACACTGGCCAGTATTGCGGTTATGGAAATCGTACAGAACTTATTGACCAGTATGCGTGGTTTGACCGGGGGGTCGCTGGGACTGTCACTTCCATATAAAGCTACTTCTTTGGCAGCGTTTCAGTTTGATGGCAAAGAACCTTATTATTTCATAATATTATTGTTCTGGTTAATAGCGGTCATTTTGGTATGGAAAATGGAAAGAACCAGATATTATTTGGAGGCTATTCGAGAAGATCAGGATGCTGCGGCTGCATTGGGCATTTCCGTTAATAAAAATCTAATTAAAGCGGCCATAATCAGTGCTTTTATGGTTGGAATCGGCGGCGCATTCTATGTTCAGTATTTCCGTTATATTGACCCGGCCAGCATAGGGGGATTTTCAATAGCCCTAAACCTGGCTCTGGTGGCGATAATAGGCGGCAGTGGTACTATATTCGGCCCTACGATTGGAGCCGCTATACTGATACCTTTGTCCGAGATTTTAAGATCCAGTGTCGGAAGCCATTTGCCGGGGCTGCACCTGCTGGTTTACGGCATACTTTTAATAATTACTATTATTTATTTACCCCGAGGCGTTATCAGTATTCCGGGTCTTATTAAAGCCAGGAAAGAACATAAGGCCAATCTGGCAATGATAGATAGTGGAGCTGCAGGAGGGAGTGGTATAAATGAGTAACAATATCATCCTGCAAGTAAAAAATATTTCCAAACGTTTTGGTGGATTACAGGCGACTCAGGACGTATCTTTTGACGTCAAAGAAAATGAGATTCTCAGTATTATTGGACCGAATGGAGCTGGCAAATCTACGTTATTCAACCTTATAACTAATTTTTATACCGTAGACACCGGCTCTGTTCTTTTCCGGGGTGAAGAAATAGTAGGGTTGACCCCGGACCAGGTTTGTATAAAGGGAATAACCAGAACTTTTCAGATAGCGCGGCCTTTTCCAGGTCTCAGCATATCGGATAATATTCTGGTTGCACTTTTGCCCAAGTCAGCCACAGTAGCTGCAGCACGTGACCAAGTTGATGAGATCTTGAAGCAAGTCAACCTGGATAAAAAAGCGAACCATATGGGAAGTCAATTGACAACCCTGGAAAGAAAGCGTTTGGAGCTGGGCAAAGCACTGGCTACAAATCCGCAAATTCTGATGCTGGACGAGGTTATGACCGGATTAAAACCCAAAGAAATGGATGAAATGATGGATTTGATCCGCGAGCTGCAAAAAAGTATGACTATAGTTATTGTCGAACACGTAATGCGAGTAATAATGGCTATCAGTGAAAGAGTAATAGTACTGGACCACGGCAAAAAGATTGCAGAAGGTACGCCACAGGAGATAACCTCCAATCCCGAAGTGGTTTCTGCTTACCTGGGAAGGGGGACTGGCAATGCTGGAGATAAATAATCTAAACGTAGCCTATGGTGATACCCAGGTAATTTGGGATCTAAACCTGAAAGTTGAGCAAGGTGAAATCGTTACCATGTTAGGTCCCAATGGTGCGGGGAAAACAACTATACTTCGGACCATCTGCGGTCTGGTTAAGCCGGCATCAGGAAATATAAATTTTCAGGGGGAAGACTTGTTAAAAGTCGCCCCTCATGAGCGGCCCAGACATGGAATAGTCATGGTACCGGAAGGCAGAAGACTTTTCCCTAAAATGACGGTAGAAGAAAATCTGGCAATTGCTGCTTGGAAAGAGGACAAAAAACAAGAAACTTTAGACTGGATATATGAAACTATGCCCAGACTGGCTGAGCGCCGTAAGCAACTGGCCGGTACTTTAAGTGGCGGTGAACAGCAAATGTGTGCCATTGGCAGAGGAATTATGGCCCAGCCTGCACTACTAATGCTGGACGAGCCTTCATTAGGTTTGGCTCCCATTATAGTAGAACAGGTTTTTGATATCCTGCTGAAATTAAAAGACAAGGGTATCACCATTTTCTTCGTGGAACAGTTTGTTGAGCAGTCACTCAGAATATCATCCAGAGGATATCTATGTGAAGGGGGGAGAATAGTTTTAAAAGAAGACAGTGCGTCCATGTTAAATAATGACTACGTCCGACAGGTATACATGGGTATTGCCTAACACACAAGAAAGGGGAAGGGAAAATGAAGAGAGCTTTTAGTTTATTACTGGTACTGCTGTTTGTAATGGTTTCTGTAGTTGGGTGTGGAGAAAACAGTTCTGACCAAAGTGGATCCAAGAAAGTGGAAGTTAAAGTAGGTATTGAAGAACCCCTAACTGGTGCACAGGCTCCGCTGGGTAATGCAGAGTGTAATGCAATAAAGATGGCGATCGAAATGATAAATGAAAAAGGCGGGGTTATGGGTAAATACCCTGTAAAGTATGAAGTCGTAGATACCCAGAGCGATCCCAGCATTGGCTCTTCTGAATCCGAGAGATTAATAACTACCAAGGGTGTACCCGTTTTAATGGGTTCCTATTCTTCCGCCATAGCTATGGCGGTTAGTGAAGTAGCGGAAAGAAATAAAGTAGTACTCTGGGAGATGTCCGGTGCGGCAGATGACCTTCTTACTAAAGGTTATAAGTGGACTTTCAGAAATGAAGCCAACGCTTCTGCCTGGGGTGCCGAGTCGATAAAGTTTATCCTGGGTAATGATGAAGCAATTAAAGCTAAATTAGGAAAAGGCGCCAAAGACCTCAAAGTAGCTATAATTCATGAAGATGGTCCTTATGGTACGGCAGTAGCAAACGGCAACGCGGCCACTGCCAAAAAAAATGGGATGAATGTAGTTTTAAAAGAGGCATATTCAGCCAAGGCGGTGGATTTATCCAGTATCATAATGAAGCTTAAAGTAGCTCAACCGGATGTATTATTGATAACCAGTTATGTAAACGATGGAATATTGTTTAATCGTCAGGCTAAAGAACTGGGCTTTAAAGTACCTATTTTAATTACCCATAGTGGCGGCCATAGTGTGCAGGCCTTTGTCGATGGCGTAGGTACTGATGCCAACTTCCTGTTAACGGTTGACCCGGTCCCGACTAATCCCAATCTGGCGGGTTATTCAGATGAAAACGCCGAACTGTTCAAACAATTTGATAAACGCTGGACCGAAAAATATGGTTCACACCCATATCACCATGTTGAGATGCGGCAATTTGCCCAGACCATGCTGTTCTTTAACAAAATTGCTCCGGCTGCCATTGAAAAGAGCGGAACTTTCAATGCTGAATCCGTGGCTGAAGCCATCAGAACCATTAAAGTTGACTCCAAGGATAGTTTGATGGGAACTGCCGTAGAGTTTTCCACCCCGGAGAATCCGTGGAAGGATCCGTGGCTGGGTAATACCCATGTAGGCCAGAATATCAAGGCTACCGCCTTTATTAACCAGTATTTTGATAAACAGTTAACCTGTGTATGGCCCCAGAATTTTGCCAACAAAGAAGCAGTTTTATTCCTGCCGGCTTCCCATCCTCTGGCAGCAACTAAATAATAATTAACCCAAGCAGGTTGAACCAGATTAATCTGGTTCAACCTTAATAAAAAAATTTACTGGAAAAATGACATGAAATGCAGGAAACGTTGTTGGATTGGTTTAGGAGAGGTGAATTAAGTTGTCATTAAAAACACCGCAAGAATATTTGGAAGATATGAGAAACCTTAAAATCAACCTGTATATGTTTGGGGAAAAGGTGGAGAATCGTGTCGATCACCCCATTATCAGGCCTTCTCTGAATGCTATGGCTATGACTTACAAATTGGCACTGGATCCGGAATATGAAGATTTAATGACGGTTGCATCCAGTCTGACCGGGGAAAAGATCAACCGTTTTACCCACCTTCATCAAAGTACCGCAGATTTGGTGAAAAAGGTAAAAATGCTGAGATTGCTCGGGCAAAAGACCGGGTGCTGTTTCCAGAGATGCGTGGGAATGGATGCTTTTAACGCGGTATTTAACACTACTTTTGAAATTGACCAGGCTAAAGGTACTAGTTATCATGAACGTTTTAAAAATTTTGTGGAATATGTACAGAATAATGATCTTTGCATAGACGGCTGCATGACAGATTCCAGAGGTGACCGGTCTAAAGCTCCCGGACAGCAGGATGATCCCGACCAGTATGTTCATATTGTAGAAAAACGTTCGGACGGTATTGTGGTGAGAGGCTGCAAACTGCATCAGACCGGAATGATAAACTCCCACTGGATATTGGCTATGCCTAATAATGCATTGAAACCAGAGGATGAGGCCTATGCCGTGTGCTTTGCGGTACCGATTGATGCGGAAGGTATGGTTTATGTATATGGCAGACAATCTTGTGACACTAGAAAGCTTGAAGGCGGAAATATCGATATTGGCAATAAGTATTTTGGCGGCCAGGAAGTAGTAACCATATTTAATAATGTGTTTGTACCCTGGGATAAAGTATTTATGTGCGGGGAAACGGAATTCTCCGGCACCTTGGTGGAAAGATTTGCCGGCTATCATCGCCAGAGTTATGGTGGCTGCAAAGTAGGGGTTGGCGACACGCTGATTGGTGCTGCCAAAGCTATTGCAGATTATCAGGGAGTGCCCAAAGCCTCTCATATAAAAGACAAAATAATTGAAATGTGTCATTTGAATGAAACCTTGTATGCATGTGGAATTGCTTGTTCTGCTGAAGGCAGTAAAACGCCGGCTAATAACTACATGATCAATATTCTGCTGGCTAACATTTGCAAACAAAACGTAACCAGGTTCCCTTATGAAATAGCCCGGCTGGCGCAGGACATTGCCGGTGGATTATTGGTAACCATGCCAAGTTCGAAGGATTTCGATAACCCCGATGTCGGTCCGCTGTTAACAAAGTATTTGGCTCCCAGAAGTGATGTTCCGACCGAGAACCGGCAACGTATATTAAGGTATATAGAAAATTTGACCATGGGCTGTGCGGCAGTTGGATATTTAACCGAATCAATGCATGGTGCGGGTTCGCCTCAGGCCCAGAGAATTATGATTTCCCGTGGCGAGAATCTTGAACAATACAAAGAGTGTGCCGAGAAATTATGTGGAATAAAAGAAAATCCGGATGTAGATTGGGCATAGCAAGTTTTAAATTCCCCAAGAGCCTTAAAGCCTTCTGCAGGATAAATATGCCACAGGAGGCTTTGCCCTTAATAATAAATTATTGAAGGAGATCGGAAAATTATGAACTGGAGCTCTTATTTTCCTACTAAAGTGTTCTTTGGTTCTAATGCGGTCAGGGATAATTATGCGGTTTTAGAGAATCTGGGTAAAAGGGCATTGATCGTTACCGGAAAAGGGGGGTCAGCCCAACGCAGTGGTGCCCTGGATGATGTGGGCCGGGCGCTGGAGCAGCTTTCGATTAAATGGGAAGTGTTTAATGAGGTGGAGGCCAATCCCTCGATTCAAACCGTAAGAAAGGGTGCGGCTGTGGCCAGGAGTTTCAGGCTGATTTTATTATTGGTATTGGGGGCGGCTCACCGCTGGATAGTGCCAAGGCCATTGCTGTCCTGGCTCGCAACGAAATCAGTGATGAAGAATTGTTTGCCCTGCAGTTTGAAAATGTCCTGCCGGTAATAGCCATACCTACAACTGCCGGTACCGGTTCGGAAGTAACTCCCTTTTCCATCATTACTGATCCGGTTATAAAGGCCAAGGCTAGAATCTATAGTCCGAAAATTATTGCGCAGATAGCTTTCTTAGATCCATTATACACCCTGGATATACCGGCCCGAATTACGGTGGATACTGCGGTGGATGCCTATTCTCATGCTTTGGAAAGTTACTTCATTAATAAGGCTACTCCGATAACCAGACTGATTTCCCGGGAGGCCATGCGTATTCTCGGGCCGAATTTAAAAAACCTGAATTTAAGGGCGACCTCTCTGACCCCGGAAACCAGGACGACTATGCTTTATGGTTCATTGCTGGCCGGTATGGCAATCAGCATAACCGGAACTACCATTCCGCATACCATGGGTTTTTCATTAACCTATTTGAAAGACATACCCCATGGACGGGCCAATGGTATGATTTTGCCGGCTTATATGGATTTTAACTATAGTAAGACGTCTGATTCTACGCTTATGGAAGCGGTCAGGACCTCCGGCTTTGACGACCTGAAGCAGTTCAGGGATACAATGGTTGAATTATGTGGCCAAGCTCCTGGTTTCAGCCGGGAGGAAAAAGACCTTATTATTTCTCAGACCTTGGAAGCCAATAATATCCATAATAATATCGTTGACCCCACTCCAGAAGATATCGGGCTTTTATTGGAAGCAATACTTGCTGATTAGTTTCCCCCGACAAATAGTATTTCCTAGAGCAATGGCGGCAGTCACGACCTGGTCGTGCCTACCGCCATTGATTGGGGGGAATTAACTAACAAGGGCAAATCTTATATAAGCTTTTTGTCACCGACATTCGTCTAATTATGGGTTGATATTCTCATCGAACCGGCCTTCCTGGATTATCTGGATAATACGCAGAGATATTTGGTCAGGATTAACCGGAAACAAATCAACATAGCTTCCGCCTACAACTATCCACTCATGGGCCAGCCGCCGGATTTCCTCCCGGTCCAGACAGGCTGAACTGCAGCCGCACATCATGATCCCCAGCTCCGGTTTTTTGGGAGTTTGGTCGTTAACCAGGCTAATATCTGGGGGGAGACTTTGCTTTAGTTCATTAACAATTTGGGAACGATTGATAACCGGGTTGCAGCCGCCACAATACTTAATTATTATTGTTTTCACTTGAATACCGCTTATTTCCAGTCGATGTCATGGTTTTCCTGTATGCCGCAGAGCTTTTCAGCCAGATCTTTGCGGTGTTGAAGATCGATCAAACGGGAAATCATTATTCTCTGGGCCTGAGGCGAACCCGCGCCATGCATTGATTCGGTCAGGTACCCCACTGCACCGCATCCCATAGTTAAGTTTTCGATATATCTTAACATCCGTTGCCTTTTTTCACTATCATCCGCAGCCTGAGTATATTTCTTTACCAATGGCCCTATTTCCGGATTATCATAATCCTGGGCTGAAGGCTGGGTTACCAGCAGACCTCCGGCCAGATCCTGGGCAATACGAGCAATCTCATACGGAAAACGGGTAACATTCTGTTTACAAATGTTGGCCAGTAATAAATCTATTAAATAGTTGCCGGCCGCTGTTTTACGCCCTGCGGCTGAACAGGCTATGCCACAGGCAAAAAGAGTCTCATTAAGGTGGCACATCTCAACTATTTTATCCTTTACATGGGAAGCCTTGGAGGCGCCGTTATAATCAGTTATAGCCTTCACAGCCCCAATTAGGGTATCGCCCGTTCCTACTTTACAGCCGCCATAACTCTGCCGGTGATATCCGGCAAAACGTTCAACCAGGGTGGTGGAAAAATCAGTTTCACCATTCATGAATACCCGCTCCCAGGGAACAAATACGTTATTAAATATGGTCATTACTTCCTGACCGCCAAAATTAATATTACCGACGTCAATTTTATTATCCTCCAGTTTGCGGGTATCGCAGGACTGCCTGCCATAAACATAAAGCATGCCTGGTGCATCGGTGGGAACAGCAAAGCAAACCGCCCATTCCTGTTCATCTTCTTTCAAAGCATTGTTAGGCATAACCAGTATTTCGTGGGAGTTAATCATGCCGGTCTGGTGCAGTTTGCAGCCACGTACTACGATACCGTCTTCACGCTTCTCCACCACATGCAGGTAAGCATCGGGATCAGGCTGCTGTCCAGGTGATTTGGATCTATCACCACGTGCGTCAGTCATACATCCGTCAACCACCAGGTCATTTTGCTGTACATATATTAAAAACTTTTTGAAGCGTTCATGATAATCGGTGCCATGTTTGGCATCCATTTCAAAAGTAGTGCTAAAAACGGCATTGAAGGCATCCATACCTACACAGCGCTGAAAACAGCAACCGGTTTTTTGCCCCAGCAGCCGCTGCATTTTAACTTTATTTATCAGGTCGGTTGTACTCTGGTGGAGGTGGGTAAAACGATTGATTTTTTCCCCGGTCAAATTGGACGTAACTGTCATTAAGTCTTCGTATTCAGGTTCTTCGGCCAGCTTGTAGGTCATGGCCATGGCATTGATGGATGGTCTGATAATAGGGTGATCTACAAAATTATCGACTTTTTTCCCCAACATGTAGATGTCAAGCTTTCTGTTCCGTAAGCTGTCAATATACTCCTGTGCAGTTTTTAAAGCCATTTTGCGCCCGCCTTTCTTTGTAATCCTATTTTAGATATAGCACCTTGAACAATATATGTGCTCTAAACACTGCACTATATAAATGCAATTTTTATGCCATAAGCGGGCCAACCGGGCGGGGGATAACTGGTTTTACCGTATTTATCCGGTTAAATACGGACAGCTTCCTATTAATTAGTTCCCCCGGAAAAAGTCCAAAACTTACTCCGGGATATGTATTAATATACCGGCGACTATTGATGAAGCATGATTAACAACATCCTGCGAGAAAGATTGGAGGAAGGGGGCGAGCGGCACGCACGCCGTACCATAGGGTACATTGATGGCCGCTTGTCGCCTCCCCACTAACATAGGGAGAGCGCCATCGGGCACGGCAGGCAAAAAAACGAACCGAAAACGCATCACCTAATCGATGGTGAACTCAAAAAGACTCATGTGCCGAAAACATAGTTATTATAGTCATTTGAAGATTTTATGGCAAATTGTATGAAACTAAAACGGTTCGGGGAAGGGGTTCGACGTGTTGTTTAAATAACAGACCGGAATAAAAAATTATGATTCTATTATAGAGCATTAATATAGGCTTTCTAAAGACTCCATCTACAATAAATTAAGATTGGCATGCGGCTTGCATATATAAATATTAGCTGGCAACAGCACTTATAATTTTCGACAAACTTTAGAAAGGGGTAATGAAGGGTGCTAGATTGGCAAAGTTATTACAACGATCGTATCAGGACACCTTCAGAAGCAGTAAAATGCATTAAATCCGGTCAACGGGTAATATTAGGACATGCTTGCGGGGAACCTCAGGTATTGACCCGCGCCCTGGTAGCAAGAAGCCATGAATTGGAGGATGTTGAAATAGTTCAAAGAGTGGCTATGGGTGACTCATCTTATGTTGACCCGGAAATGCAGGGACATTTTAGACTTAATTCCTTGTTTGGCAGTGCACCTACCAGGAAAGCCATAGCCGAGGGGCGAGCCGATTTTACGCCAGTGTTTATTTCTGAAATTCCAGATTTGTTCCTGTCGGGAAAGATTCCGCTTGATGTAGCTATGATTTCCGTTACTCCGCCTGACACTCATGGCTATTGCTCTTTGGGCATATCGATTGATTATACCATCCAGGCCGCCAGAGCGGCAAAGACCGTAATTGCTCAGGTAAATCCGGAGATGCCACGCACTTATGGAGATACTCTTCTGCATGTCAGTGAAATAGATTATTTTGTGCCGGCTGAAGAGCCGCTTATCGTATTAGAGCCTCCGGTGATCGGACCGGTGGAAAAACAAATCGGTATGAATGTTGCTTCACTCATAGATGATGGAGCTACATTGCAGCTGGGTATAGGATCCATACCTGATGCCATACTGAGTTTTTTGCATGAAAAACATGATCTAGGAGTTCATACGGAATTATTTTCGGATGGGGTCAAAGGTTTGGTAGAAGAAGGAGTTATTAACGGAAAGAAAAAAACCCTGCATCGAGGCAGAGTAGTATCTAACTTTGTAATGGGTACTCCCAAATTATACAGCTGGGTACATGAAAACCCGGCCATAAATTTATATCCGGAAGACTATACCAATGATCCTTTTGTAGTTGCGCAGAATTATCGTATGACCGCAATAAACTCCGCTTTAGAATGTGATGTATTAGGGCAGGTGGCGGCTGATACCCTCGGCCCCATGCAATTTAGCGGAGTGGGTGGGCAGGTTGACTTTGTGCGCGGGGCAGCCCGTTCAGTGGAAGGCAAATCAATAATAGCTTTTCCTTCCACGGCCCGGAAAGGTCAGACAAGCAGAATTGTTTCTGTCCTGACCAGAGGTTCGGCCGTGACTACCACCAGGCATGACGTCGATTATATTGTAACCGAATACGGCATTGCTTCTATGAAAGCTAAAACAGTAAAACAGCGCATGGAATCCCTGATTAATATTGCGCATCCTGATTTTAGAACCGAAATCAGAAATGATGCTTATAGGACCTATTATTCTTTTTGATGTTGCGGGGAAAGACTAACAGCCATGTTAGTCGAAAATACGGTATATAAGGCAGGTGATACTAAAGTATATATTAGTTAAAAATTACCCACTATGAGAATGGTTAATTGCTTAGTTTAAGTACTGGCCCTCTGGTGAGTAATTAGTCGGAAGAACTGCGTCAGGGTGATTAAGAAGAGGAGGTTTATGGATGAAAAACAATAGTAAAAAATTTGTTGGACTGCTGCTGACCTTATTTATGTTGTTCTCATTAGTTGCGGGTTGTGGAGGACAAAAAAGTGGTTCAAAAGATGTTAAAGAGATCAAAATGGGTACCATACTTCCGCTATCTGGTTCACAAGCTCCCCTGGGTAAGATTGGCCAACAAGCGCGTGATATGGCCATAGAAGAAATAAATGACGCCGGTGGCATCGAGTCCATGGGCGGCGCCAAAATGAAAATGGTTTATGCGGACAGCAAAGGTGACCCTGCTACAGGTGTATCTGAAGCAGAACGTTTGATCACACAGGAAAATGTCGTTTTACTTACCGGCTGTTATCAAAGCGGTGTAGCCATGCCTTCCACCGAAGTGGCGGAACGCTATCAGATTCCGTATTTTGTTGATGTTCCTTCCGAAGATAAAATTACGGAACGTGGACTGCAATACATCTACCGCCTGGCAGAAAAAACCAGCTGGAGAAATCGTGACCAGGTCAAGTTTATAACCGAAATGTCCCAGAAATATAATACCCCGGTCAAAACCGTTGGTCTCATCTACGAAAATACCGCCTGGGGTCAGGGCGCAGTCAGGGCATGGGAAAAATATTTGCCGGAAGCAGGCTTGCAGATTGTGATGAAAGAGCCCTATCCCGCTAATTCTTCAGATCTTACTCCAGTAGTATTGAAGGCCAAAAAGCTTCAACCGGATATCATTATGATGGTTTCTTATGTATCTGATGCATCACTTTTGACCAAAACCTTTGCTGAACAACAGGTTAAACCTTTAGCCTTTATCGGCACCAGCGGCGGTTTTGCCGACCCCACTTACTATGATCTGGCTGGAGATGCCTGCGAAAATTACTTTGATATTTCTACCTGGGAACCCGATGTCAATAGGCCGTCTTCACAAGATGTCAATAAAAAGTTTAAGTCCAAATATGGCTATGCCATGAATGCGGAAGCGGTTAAGGCTTATGTAGGTATGTATATAATTAAAGATGCCCTTGAAAGGGCCGGATCAACCGAACCGGACAAGGTTCGGGAAGCTTTGGCGGCTACCGATATAAACGATGGAGTAACGCAGATGTATGCTGCGCAAACCAAGTTTGATAAAACCGGACAAATGATTAACGCGCCGCTGGTAATCTGTCAGTACCAGAAAGTAAACGGTAAAATGGAACGGGTAACGGTTTGGCCGGAAGCAGAAGCCCGGGTGGGTTCAAACATTGTATGGCCGTATCCAGGCGCTGCTAAGTAAGAACAAAATAAGAGTGTGGAATTGGCCAGATTCCTGGTCAATCTCCACCCTCCCGGTTGAAAGGGGTGTTAAATAGGTGGGCTTTTTGTCGGTAGTGGCAAATGGACTTAGTATGGGAGCAATCTATGGCTTAATCGCCCTGGGCTTAACGCTGATATTCGGAATTATGAGGATAATTAACTTTGCCCATGGCGCCTTGTTAATGTTGGCAATGATGATATCATACTGGCTTTGGGCAGCCACCGGTCTAAGTCCTTATATTCTAATAATTATTGTAGGACCGATAATGTTTATATTTGGATATGTTTGCGAACTGTTTCTTATTAAGCCGGTCCTGGACGCACAAAAAGAAGTACGGGAACCGGTTGCCGTGCTCTTGCTTACGGCGGCGCTGGCCATAGTTTTGGAAAACGGAGCCTTGATGCTGTTTGGGGCCGATTATGTGATGGCCCACACCAGTTTTTCCAAAGCAACGTTAGCTCTGGGATCGGTTACTGTTAGTGCTTCGCGCTTTTATGGTTTAATAATTGCTTTAGTAGCGGCGGGAGCCTTCTATTTGTTCCTGCAGCGAACTCAGATTGGACGTAATATCAGAGCTACCGGGCAAGATCGTAATGCAGCTTCATTAATGGGCATCAATGTTCCCAAAACCTTTGCAGTTGCATTCGGAGTAGGAACCGCATTGTTATGTGTTGCAGCCGTAGTGCTGATCCCCTTTTATTATGTACATCCCTCGGTGGGGGCAGTATTCATGACCAAAGCTTTTATCGTTGTGGTTTTAGGCGGATTGGGTAGTGTGCCCGGCGCACTTCTGGGTGGCATTATAATTGGCTTGATCGAATCCATAGCGGCTCAGTATATGGCTGCTACTTTAACGGCCATGCTGGTTTATCTCGTGTTCTTGCTGGTGCTTTTCGTCAAGCCAACCGGTATGTTTGGCTCACCCTATGAATGGTAGGTGGAACAATGATAAAGATAATCAATAATAAAAAGATCATACTACTAGCTGGCCTTACTGCAATTTTGCTGCTAATTCCCGTGTTTATTACCAAACCGTATTTTCTGCACGTTATCGTAATGTGTCTTTTGTGGGCTTACCTTGCTTCCAGCTGGAATATAGTGGGCGGGTTTGCCGGTCAGCTTTCATTGGGACACGGTATTTACACGGCAGTTGGTGCCTATGCAACAGTTATGTTATTCAATACGTTAGGGCTATCGCCCTGGTTGGGTATGTTGATCGGCGGCAGCCTGGCGGTATTGTTAAGCCTGATCATAGGATTCCCTACTTTTGGTTTAAGAGGAGCATATTATGCGCTGGCTACGGTAGCTATATCCGAGGGCGTTATAGTTCTGTTAAACAGTGTCAGTAACCTGGGAAAATTCCAGGTAGGAGGAGCCGAAGGCTTAATTGTCAAGACGGTCGGAAATTCTTTTGGAGCCATCCAATTTGTTTCCAAAGTTCCTTATTATTATATCATGCTGATCGCACTCGGTTTAGCTATACTGGTGGCCAAGCTAGTCAAAGAATCACGGTTGGGTTATTATCTGGTGGCATTGAGAGAAGATGAAGAAGCAGCGGCAGCGCTGGGTGTCAATGTTCGCAATAACAAACTGATTGCAGGTGCGATCAGTGCTTTCATGACAGCGATTGGCGGCGTATTCTATGCTATGTTGATTCGTTATCTGGAACCGAATGCAATTGCCGGCGCGGCAGCTATGTCCACCCAGATGGTATTTATGACCATCGTCGGCGGGGCGGGTACCGTATTAGGCCCGGTAATCGGCGGGATATTGTTATCAATAGTAAGTGAAGTCATTCGTTTTTATTTAGGCGGACAGCTTATGGGCTTGCACCTGTTCGTTTACGGGCTGATCGTTATGGTAATGATAATCTATCAACCGGCAGGGATTATTGCTTGGTATGATAAGTTCAAAGAACATCGTTTGCGGAAAATTGGAAACAAAGGAGGTGCAAGCGGTGCAGAAAACTCTTCTGGAGCTTAAAGACTTGACCATCCGTTTCGGAGGACTTATAGCGGTAAACAAATTTAATGCCCAAATAAATGTGGGGGAAGCAGTTGGCTTGATCGGACCTAACGGTGCCGGAAAAACTACCGCATTCAACCTGATTGCCGGGGTTTATGCACCAACCGAGGGAAAAGTAATCTTTGACGGCGAGGATATTACCGGATTAAAACCTTATGATGTTTGTCGCAAGGGTATTGGCCGAACTTTTCAGGTAGTAAAGCCTTTCGGTAAAATGACGGTATTGCAAAATATAATGGTGGGTGCGTTTATTAATACGCCCAAACCCAAAGAAGCCAAACAGGTAGCAGTTGAGATAATGGGAAAAATAGGATTGCAGTCCAAAAGTGATTCTCTGGCCCGTAATCTTACTATTCCGGAAAGAAAAAGACTTGAGATGGCTAAGGCTTTAGCTACTAAGCCCAAACTGCTGCTTTTAGATGAAGTGTTAGCCGGCCTTAATCCAACTGAGATTGAGGAAGCCATAATGCTGATTAAATCTATCAACCGGGAGGGGATTACGGTGTTGATGATTGAGCATGTTCTACAAGCAACCATGGCCATATGTAATCGAATTTTGGTTCTGGACTATGGTAAAAAAATTGCGGAGGGGACTCCGAAAGAGGTAACCAGTAACATTGACGTAATTAAAGCATATTTGGGTGATGAATATGAAGATGTTAAAAATTAAAGAATTAGACTCCGGTTATGGCGATGTAACAGTATTGAAAAATATCTCCCTGGATATAGAAGAAGGGGAATTAGTCAGTATAGTAGGTGCTAACGGGGCGGGAAAGACCACCCTGTTAAATACCATTTCAGGGCTGCTTGGTACTAAAAAAGGCGAGATCTGGCTCGATGATCAGAGAATAGACCAACTTCCTCCGCACAAGATAACGGAAATGGGGATCGTTCAAGTTCCCGAAGGCCGGAGGATATTCCCGCTGATGACGGTTTATGAAAATCTGATGATCGGGGCTTCGTTGCCGCGGGCTAGGAGCAAACGCAAGGAGAATCTGGAATATGTATTTGAGCTGTTACCCCGCCTGGCCGAACGCAAGGATCAGGTTGGCCGTACCATGAGCGGCGGCGAGCAGCAGATGCTGGCTATCGGTCGAGCCTTAATGGCTATGCCGCGGCTATTGATGCTGGATGAGCCCTCAATGGGGTTATCGCCCCTGCTGGTAAGTACAGTTTTTGACGTTATATCCAAAATTGGAGCGCAAAAAATAACCGTATTATTGGTAGAACAAAATGTTAAAAAAGCCCTGGGATTAAGTAACCGCGGTTATGTCCTGGAAAACGGCTTTATCTCCATGGAGGGTCCGTCAGACCAATTATTGAACAATCCTCATATAAAAAAGGCTTATCTGGGGCTGTAATGCTTTAAGCTGGATTTACCTTTATTTTCCCTCATCCTATTTAGCTATCCCTTCGGACATAAGCCTGAAGGGATAGTATAATTTTAGACAGGTATCCATGTGAAATATTGATTAGACCAGGAACCATTCTCCAAAATATCCATGATATAACAGATGCTGCTATTTGTCTCAATATTGCTAGGAGGGATATCAATGCAAGTAAAGGACATTATGGTATCGATGCCTGTGAAATGTAAGGTTGAACAGACTTTAGGAGAAGTGGCGCATTTGTTTCTGCTCTATGGGGTTGATGGACTGCCGGTTTTGGATGGGGAAGATAACTTTGTCGGTTATATTGACAAGAAACAATTGTTTACTGCTATTGCCAATGATCTCGACTCTAAAACTCATGTGCACAAAATAATGGTCAGCAATTTAATGTCAGTGGCTCCGGAAACCGATTTGAAAGACCTGTATAATTTGACGGACCGAATGATGCCGGTTATAAAAGGCAGAAAATTTCTGGGCCTGGTAACCAGGAAAGCAATTGTCAACTACAGCAACTTAAATACGACCAATATTTCCATGCAAATGGGAGCGGCGTTTGACGCTATTTATAATGGCATTATATGTATTGATACTAAACAGAATATTCTTATTTTTAATAAAGCGGCTGAAGACTTGCTGGACATGCATAGATCGTCAGTGCTGAACCGGCCCTACCTGGAAGTATATCCTACCGGCAAACTGCATCAGGTACTTAATAGTAAGAAAAGTGTTTCCAATCAAAAGTTTACCTATAAGGACAAAACCTTATTATCAATGAACAGCCCGATTGTAGTCGCAGGCCAGATAATTGGTGCTATCGCTACTTTGCAGGACATTTCGAAATTAGAGCATGTTTCCGATGAACTCGAGTATACGAAAAAACTTAAATCCGAAGTAGATGAAATTATTGAAGCTTCATTTGACAGTATTTTTGTAACTGACGCCAAAGCTAATGTCTTAAGTATTAATGAGGCCTATACGCGCATAACCGGCATAAAGGCCGAAGAAATTCTGGGCAAAAATATGTATGATCTGGTAGAGGACGGCTGGTATGATCATTCAGCTACCGTAAAAGTTATAGAAACTCATAAGCCGGTTACCTTTACGCAGCATGTCAAGAATGGGAAAACGTTGTTGGTTACCGGCAACCCGGTGTTTAATGATACGGGGGAACTGGTCCGGGTACTCACTAACGGCCGTGATATTACTGAACTGATGCAGCTTAAGCACGAAGTGGAACACGCCCAAAATCTGAGCCGGCATTATGAGGACGAACTTAAGAAAGCTACCATGAATTCGGGCGAAGTTGTAATTAACTCCCCTAAGACCCGTGAAATTATGGACTTGATTGTGCGCCTCGGCAAGGTGGACTCAACTGTGACTATTTATGGCGAATCAGGGGTGGGCAAAGAAGTATTTGCCCGGGAGCTGCATAAACACAGCATTAGAAAAGACCGGTCCCTGGTAAGCATAAATTGTGCCGCCATACCGGAGAGTCTCCTGGAATCGGAATTGTTCGGTTACGAAAGCGGCGCTTTTACCGGAGCCAAAAAGGGCGGTAAAATGGGGATATTTGAATTAACCAACAAAGGTACCCTCTTTTTGGATGAAATTGGAGAAATGCCTCTTACCGTGCAGTCGAAATTACTGCGGGTAATTCAAGAGAAAGAAATATTGCGGATTGGCGGTAATCATCCCATAAGTATTGATGTACGCTTAATTACTGCTACTAACCGGGATTTGTATGAAATGGTCAGAAAGAAGAAATTCAGACAAGATCTGTATTATCGTTTAAACGTGGTTCCTATCTATGTTCCTCCCTTAAGGGAAAGAAAAGAAGAAATTCCTGCCCTTATCTTTAATTTCTTAAAAGTTTTCAATAAAAAATATAACATGCAAAAGACATTGGATGAAAGATTAATTGCTAACCTAATAGATTATAATTGGCCGGGCAATATCAGAGAATTAAAAAATGTCATTGAACGGGCGGTTGTGACTAGTCCTGATGCAGTAATAAGATCGATTAAATTCGGCGACAGCATCAATCGGGGTGAAGAAGAAATTGTTATGGAAATGGAAATGGAAAATTCACCTAAAATTGACCTGAGGAAAAAGGTCAATTCCTATGAAAAAGATTTGATACAGTATTATGTCAAGATTTACAAGAGCAGTCGCAAAGTAGCCAGAGCACTGGGCGTGAGTCAAACTACTATAATACGTAAAGCCACCCGTTATGGCATTAACCTGGAAGGTTAATGCCGGGTGAATCAAAAGAGGTTCAAGCGAGTCTGAAACAACTCTTCCCGGCCTCCGCAAAATAGGCTGTTTGCCGGGGCTGAACCGAAAGTGTTGCAAAGACCATGTAGGAAAAGGTGCAAAGAGGAAACGATTAAATACTATAAATAGGGTTGCAAGCATGATGGTATGGCTGGCACGGTTCTTGCAATATATTAAAGGCAAGCGATTATCAGTGGGATAAAGTACTGATAAAACGGACTTTAATATTAAGGAGGAAGAACTGTGGATTTTAAACTTAGCGAAGAATATGAAATGATCAGACAGTCAGTACGGGATTTTGCCGAGGGAGTTCTGGCTCCTGGGGTAGCAGACCGAGATGAAAAAGAGTATTTTGATCGCAATATATATGATCAGATAGGAAAATTGGGACTTACCGGTATTCCTTTTGAAGAAAATTATGGCGGTGCCGGGATGGATTATGTAGCCTATGCCATCGCGGTGGAAGAATTGGGGAGAGTGGACGCCTCGGCCGCAGATACTCTTTCCTCGCACTTGAGCCTTGGAACCTGGCCGATATGGGAATACGGAACTGAAGAACAAAAACAGAAATATATGGTTCCTTTAATAGCAGGAACTAAATTAGGCGCATTTGGTCTTACCGAGTCCGGTGCAGGTTCCGATGCTATCGCCATGTCCTGCAAAGCCGAATTAAAAGGTGATAAATATATCTTAAACGGAAGAAAAATATTTATAACTAATGCCGAGGCAGCAGATACCTATATAGTATTTGCCCGTACCGGCCCGAAAGAATTAAGAAGCAAGGCTTTCAGCGCTTTCATTGTAGAAAAAGGTACTCCGGGGTTTAGCTTCGGGAAATTTGAAAAGAAAATGGGTTTAAGAGGCACCCAGAACTGTGATCTGGTTTTCGAAGACTGCGAAATACCTAAAGAAAATCTTCTGGGTGCGGAAGGCGCGGGCTTCTCGATAGCCATGCGGACACTGGATGGCGGTAGAATAGGCATTGCGGCTCAATCAGTAGGTATTGCTCAAGGTGCTTATGAATTGGCTACAGAGTATGCCAAGCAGCGGGTGCAATTCGGCAAACCTATTGCCAAATTGCAGGCTATCCAATTTAAACTGGCTGATATGGCCATCGATATTAAAGCAGCCCGGCTTCTAACTTATGATGCCGCCTGGAGGAAGAGCCAGCGTTTAGACTTTGCCACAGATGCTGCCATGGCCAAAGTAAAGGCATCGGAAACCGCCAACCAGGTAGCCGCTCAGGCGGTACAGGTTCATGGCGGCTACGGTTATACCCGTGATTTCCCGGTGGAGAGAATAATGAGAGACGCTAAGATAACCGAAATTTATGAAGGAACCAGCGAAATTCAGAGAGTCGTTATTAGCAACAGTATTTTACGTTAAAAAATTTATACAATGTGCTGGGGGGCTAGAACATGAATTATGAGGATAAAATAAAAACCTGGGATTCTTTAAAACCAGGTAATGTAGAAACCATGACCAAGACCATGACTGAATCCGATATTATGCTCTGGGTAGGTATTACCGGAGATATGAACCCGGTTCATATTGATAAAGAATATGGAAAAACTACTCGTTTTAAGGACGTAGTTGTACCGGGTCTATGTGTGGCGGGATTAATATCAACAGCTGTAACCAAGGTTACCTTTGGCAATGTATATGCCATGCAGAACTTAAAATTTATCAAACCGGTTTATATTGGAGATACCATAACAGCTACTGCGACCATAAAAGAAAAATTAGAAGAGAAACACATGGTTCAGATTGAAACCACGTGCACCAATCAGAAGGGTGAAGTTGTTATTGTTGGTGAAGGCAGGGAATATATTCTAAGTTAATCCTATTAAAATGTAAAATGTTTTAGGGGGGCTGGCGGGGGTCCCAGGAGGCTGTCCCAAATCCGAAAATGGATTTTGCGGGCAGCCTTTCGTTTTCTTATGCCAATTTTTGCCTGAGTTAAACGGGCGTAAAAATATCAAACTATACCAAGAAAAGGGCATAAGGAGGTCAATTATGAGATCTACCCGACTTGCACAATTAACCGTATTGTTTATACTGGTTATTCTATTATTGCCGGGCTGCCAAACTAATAATAAACCGCTTACACCAGAAGCTGAACGGGATAATACCAAACTTTCAGAGCTTAGTCCCAGCGAGAGGCGCATTCTTACCGGCCGCCTTTCCAATAGTGCGGCCGAAGTCAAAGGAGTGCGGCGAGCCATAGTAGTCTTGTCGTCCGATAATAAAAATGAATTGGTCGCCCTGGTCGGACTGACCCTGAATCAAGGAAGCGCCTCACAGGCGCAGAGCATCAAAAACACCGTAACTAAAAAAGTCAAGAGTGTTGACCGCCGGGTCACCCAGGTGCTGGTCACCACCGACTCCAATTTGGTCCGGCGCATCGGCGACATCGCAGCCGGTATAATCGAGGGCAAACCTATAAAAAGCTATGCCCGGGATGTTAAGGAATTGAACCGTATGCTGCAAAAGTAACACTACCGGAGACCTGGGTGTCAGAACACCCGGGTTTTTTATGTTCCCTGAACGTAGTATAATAATTCAAAAAAAGAGGTAGCCATATGGTTAGTCCAGCATCCCTTTCCAGCGTGAAAAGTATGATGCAGCGTTTTGCCATGCATCCCAAAAAAAAGTGGGGGCAAAATTTTTTAGTCGACCAAAATATCCTGTCCAAAATCGTAGCAGCATGTGAACTTGATGAAAATAGCCTGGCCGTAGAAATCGGACCGGGCCTGGGGGCTTTGACTGAGCGCCTGGCCGCCAGCGGAGCGCGGGTATTGGCCATAGACATTGACCGGCAGTTAAAACCGGTCCTGGAAGAAACCATGGCCGATTATGACCGGGTCAGACTATTATTCGGCGACATCCTGGAGTTTGACCTGGAACAGGAACTGGCCAGGGCCTTTAATCTGGAAAATATTTCTCCGTACAAAGTCTGTGCCAACATACCATATAATATTACTACTCCCATAATCTTTCAGCTGTTGGAGCAATGTCCCCATCTTGAATCAGCCATTTTAATGATGCAGAAAGAGGTGGCGCAGCGGTTAGCGGCAGCGCCCGGCAGCAAAGACTATGGCTTATTGACTCTTAACGTAGCTTACCATTCCCGGGTGGAAATGATAACCAGGGTGTCGCGCAATTGTTTTTATCCCCGGCCGGAGGTTGATTCCAGTGTAGTTAAAATTACCCCCTATCCTTATCACACCAAAAGAGTTACAGTAAAAGACGAGCAAACATTAAAGAAATTTATGAAAGCAGCGTTCCAGCAAAGGAGAAAGACCATACTTAACAGCTGTACCGGTTTTTTTAAAACCGAAAAACCCAGCGCGGCGGCTATACTTAAGTCGCTGGACTTAAACCCCGACACCAGACCGGAGCAGCTAAGCCTGGAAGATTTCGCCCGTATAACAGAAATGTTTTAACCAGGGGGGCTTGCCATGATGTTTATCAGTCCCAGTAAAGGCCAGATGTGCCTGCCCGAAGTAGTTGCCGATATTCTCGATTATGTCAGCCAGGATATGAATTACGCCTATAAACTGATTGTAGGGACAGATTCACATCCCCATGAGCATGGCGCCTGTTTTGTAAGTGCCATCATAATCCATCGTCAGGGGAAAGGGGCCAGGTATTTTTACCGCCGTCATCAGGAGAACATCATAAACATGCGGCAGCGGATATTTTATGAGACCTCATTAAGCCTGGAACTGGCCGATCAACTCACCCAATGCTTGAAAGAACGGGGACGGGACGATATGAAAGTCGAGATACACCTGGATGTGGGAACCCATGGCGATACTCGCGATCTGGTCAAAGAAGTGATCGGCATGGTAGTAGGCAGCGGCTTTGATGCCCATATTAAGCCTAATTCCTGTGGAGCTAGCAAAGTAGCAGATAAATATACCAGATAGGATACATGGTAGAAAAATCGAGCTATTTAGCAGCAAGAATGAGTTGACAGCAAAAGGGTTTTTTAATATACTATTTATTTTGCGCCTATTGACAAACGGCCTTTTTTATCTTATTATTAATAAATAACCGGATAAAGAAGGTGATTATCGTGAATGCTCCCAGAGCTATAGGTGACATAAAAAGAGACCTCGAGTCTTTTGTAGGGAGTAAAATCCGACTAAAAGCTAACCGGGGAAGAAACCGTATTATAGAAAAAGAAGGAGTGCTTGAATCCATATACCCTAACATATTTGTGGTCAAGCTTGATGAAAGAAAGGTCGAGAGGCGCGTTTCCTACAGTTACGCCGATGTGCTGACGGAAACAGTTGAACTGTTCGTCTATGATAACGACAACAACGACCTGGAAATAAAAATTGCTTCAGCTAACGGTTAAGGAGAAACTACTCAAGACTGCATTTTAGTGCAGTCTTTTTTTGTGTCAAAAAAGTGCTCATAACCCAGTCTTTTTTATGTCTTCACTGGCCCCTTGATTCATAACTCACCATCCCCATTAATATAATTTACTATTATGTATGTTCCAGGGCGGGTGACGATAAGTGGAAGATTTGCTTACCATATGGACCCCGGTAGTTATTTCCCGGCTGGTAAATGACCATAACGCCAAAGAAGAAATAATTTATCATCTGGACGAGACCTATGATATTCTGGAGGACATTAAAATAAAACTCAAAGAAGCACAGGCCCGGATGCAGGGCAAAGCAGTAGAAGTAACGGTCAAATTGGAGCTGCTCTGTCTGGTCCGGGATCAGCACGGCCGCCTGCAACTGGTGAATCGTGAAGAAAAAGTAATGAACCGTATTGCGGCCGGTGAATTCAGCCATCCCTTCACCTCGGAAAAGGCTCCGTCCTTTGTGGTTAATCTGAGTGAGCTCAAGTGGATGGGGGAAATTAAAGGACAGCAGTTAAAAATCAGCTATAGGTTTGATTATATGGTTCTGGTGATCCAGGAACAGGTCGTGCAGGTATCCTCTGGCGCCCAAGCCGAACTGTACGTGGAAAGCCCATACCACCCGGCCCGGGAGTTCGAAGATGAACTGGCCGGCATCCGGGAGGAAAAAGAAGAATTGCGGCAAAAGGTGTTGCATTACGAAAAAGATATCAACAGCCTGAAAAGAGGCCTTCACAAGACCGAAAACCGCAATGCCGACTTAAACCGCGAAGTAAACTACTATCAGCAGCTGGTTCAGCAACTGCAGAAAACCATCCAGGATAAAGAAAAACAATTGAGTCAGATCCAGCCGGAAGCCGGCTCCTTCTACTCACGTCCCGCCCCGCTGCCGGTGAAGCACCTCACCCCCCTGACCGCGCGCTTAAAACGCATGTTTGCCACTATCCTCTAACTCACATCCCCTCCACCATTGCTGTGCCTGGATTGCACTAAGGCTGCAGCAAGGAATAGGCCTTAAGTTTTCTTTTCTACCCGGGATAATCACATTTTATATCCCTGTTTCATAATATATCCTAGAAATTTACCTGAAAATTTCTGCCACCGGTACTGCCCGTCAGTACCGTTAGAGAGAAAAAAGGAGGGGAGAAGGAACATGGCCAACTTAAAATGTGAATTTCCTGAAGGGTGTATGCTCGATCTGTGGGCGAAAGTAGTCAAATCCAAGTATATCGCCAGACAGGTCAAGATTCTGGACGAAATCTTTAGTGTACCAGAATCCCAGGTAGGAGGAAGGATCTCCTGTATCGATGATATCAAAGTAAAAATCTGCAACAAAGGCGAGGATTTCCTGTGTTATAACAAAGTCAAAATATTCGTTGAGTACGAAGTAATACTATTCGTAATAGTCAACGATGCTTACCAGATCGTCACGGTACCGGCCACTTATGAACAGGAAATCGAACTGGATGAATTCGATCCGCCGCTGACGATGGAGGAATTCCGCAACGAGATCGATCAATCCGAGATCACTATCAGAAATTGGAACTTTGATTACCGCATCCTGGGCGACTCTGAAGACCGACACTGTCCGTGCCATAAGCATCACGATGAATGCGGCCTGCCTATTGTAGAAGGAACCTGCATAGGATTGAAAGTATTCGTTGATATCATCGACAAACTGGGCAAGATGCATGATGTAATTGTTTATGGAGAACTTGACCCCGAAGTAGAGTACTAAAGCCGGTTGTAGTAAATAATGCTCGGCCCCCAAGCCGGGCATTTATTTTCTCTAATGTTATTCCGAAAGGAAGATTGAAATTGACCAATATCAGAATAGAACGCAAGCAGAAAACCATCATGCGCCAGCATCTGGAGCGTTTAGCCGAATTACAGAGGGAAATGGAACGGCTTATAGACAATTGCTATCAGGAAGTGGAAGCAGCCGAATATTTAACTTTCTTGCAGGACTTGAGAAAACGTAACATCGAAACCATCCGGATTTTGACCGATTATATGGTGCGTAAATGCAACCGGTGAATATAAATTAACTATCGGCGGAGCCGAACCTGACTATTTTTTCACACCTGGGTATTAAGGACGGGGGGGAAACATGAAACAATTGGGTCTGGCCCTGGGGGGTGGAGGGCTTAGAGGATTTGCCCATATCGGAGTCTTGCAGGTTCTACACGATAATAATATACCGGTGAACCTGATATCAGGAACCAGTGCCGGCAGCATTATAGCTGCACTGTATGCTGCCGGCCTGTCTCCTCGCGACATGGAAAAAATGGTGCTCGGGTTAAAGCCGGAGGACTACCTGGACTATAATATGGCAGGATTTTGCAAATACCTGTTAAGTCTGCTCATTCCCGGTTATAAAACTACCCTGGACGGAATCATTCAGGGCCGCAAACTGGAAAAATGCATCCATAAGCTGACCGGGGGCAAACAATTAACCGAAGCCCGGCTTCCTCTGGCGATCATAGCCTGTGACATAAACACGGGCCGCGAAATAATATTTACCAGTCAAAACCTGGAGTTGGAAAGTCCGGATTATATAGTGATCAATGAAGCATTAATGAGTACGGCGGTAAGGGCCAGCATCTCCATCCCGGCGACCTTTGTACCCAAAAGTTGGAGAGGTATGCAGCTGGTGGACGGAGGAATAAAAGACGTGGTCCCGGTCATGGCCCAGAAGTTCATGGGAGCGGATTTTATCCTGGCCATCAATCTGGGCAAAGAACTTTATGAAGAGAAAGTAGCCGGCATTCCCCGCATAATCTCGCGCACCATCGATATAATGACCTTCGAGACCTCAGATACCTCCCAGGACATTTTTGCCGATATGGTGGTATATCCGGAAGTATCCCCGGTCAGCCTGGGCGACCTTAGTAAAACCAGCCAGATAATCCGGGCCGGGCGGCGAGCGATGAAGGAACACATCGAAGAATTAAAAAAACAATTGTAAACCGTTGGGGTAACAGAACCAGACCAAATTTCATATACTACCACAAAAGCACTATTATCGCCGGAATTTATTCCCTTCCTGGCGAGAGAGGGGGTTATTATGGCTACAGATAAATTTGAACATGCGACATTCTATTTGACTAAAAACCAGGTTGACGATATAAAAGAGCTGGCAAGGAAAAATCAGATCTCAAGAAGTGCATTGGTTAGAATGATCATAAGGGAATACCTGGCCCGCCAGGATGGAGATGGGAAAAACCCAAAATAGCTGCTTTTTAAAGCATTAAAAGGATAAAAATAAAGAGATGATTTGTTCTCCCCAAGAGCAAACCATCTTTTTTTGTGTGTTTTTATTAATTGGCTTGACGGCGCACAGGGGATGAAGTATATTAATAGTGTACTAATTAACTAGTGCACTATTAGAATGGTGGTGAGAAGGTGGAATTTAGAAACTCAGAGCCTATCTATCAGCAGATTATAGATAATTTCAAGAAGCAAATTATTCGAGGCGAGCTGTGCCAGGGGGATAAGATCCCTTCCCAGAGGGAATTTGCCGAAAAGATTCGGGTGAATCCGAACACGGTGCAGCGAGCTTACCGGGAGATGGAAAATATGAAAATGGTAGAGACCGTGCGGGGGCAGGGGACATTCCTCATCGCCGGCGCACAGATGCAGGCGGAGATAAAAAAAGACATGGCGGGCGGCGTGCTTAACTATTTCATCACTGAAATGAAATCACTAGGGTATAGCAGAACCGAAATGCTCGACCTGCTGTCCCGGCACCTGGATAGTGAGGAAGGAGAGAAATAATGATAGAGCTGAAAGATGTGAGTAAAAAATTTGGAACGGTTCAGGCTCTGGATGGTATCAACCTGGTCATACCCCGGGGCAAAATAGTTGGACTGTTCGGTCCTAACGGAGCCGGCAAATCCACCAGCCTGAAAATGATCGCCGGATTGAACCGGCCCGATAGCGGCGAAGTACGGATAGATGACAAGCTTCCCGGCCAAAGGCGGGATATAATAGCCTTCCTGCCCGAGATAGATTATCTTTACTCCTGGTGGACCATCAAAGACGCGGCAGCTTTTATACGAGCCTTTTATCCCGATTGGGAAGAAGATAAATACCGGGAACTGCTTAAATTTTTGAACCTGCAGGAAGATATGAAAATAAGCAAAATCTCCAAAGGGCAGAGAGCCAAGGCCAAACTGATCCTGACCATCTCGCGCCAGGCCCCGTATCTGCTCATGGATGAACCTTTGTCCGGGATCGATATTCTGACCCGGGAAGAGATTATCAATACCTTGATTCGCGATTACCGGGCCGGAGAACAGACTATTGTAATATCCACCCATGAGATCAATGATGTGGAGAGTCTGGTGGATGAAGTCATATTCATAGATAACGGGCAGGTAAAACTGGAAGGCAATGCCGATGAACTCAGGGCCCAAAAAGGGTTGTCCCTGGCAGAAATAATGAAGGAGGCGTTTCGCAATGCACAGTAAGTGGAAAATGTTCGGCCAGCTCTACCGCAAAGATATGCATCAGGTCCTGCCGGAACTGCTGCTGGTCATAATTCTTTCTGTGGCTATGAACCTGGCTATATTGCTGGGTTCCGGAATAATGACCCAGCTGCTGATCGGGCCGACCTTCATGCTTTTTGGTCTGGCAGTTTTATTGCCGTTGATATCGTCTTTTAAGACCTTTCGGCAGGAATGGAATAACAAAACCGTTTACCTCTTAATGTCGCTGCCGGTCTCGGGAGGAATGATAATGGGGTCAAGGCTGCTGGCCCTGGTCACCCAATTTGTAACCGGTACCATTGTAGTAGGAGTGGGTGCGCTTCTGGCCACTTACCATATCATACCGAAAGAGTTAATAGATATGTCCGCGCTCCATAGTTTGCTCAGCAATGCCGCTGCCTATAAATACCTGGCGGTAGTTAGCCTGTCTGGTTTGGCCTATATGCTCTTTCTGTTCTGTAACAGCCTTTTCAGCCAGATCGTCGGGAGGATTAGCCGCAAGTTGTCCGGTTGGATAACATTAGGAGCGTTCATTGCGGTAATCTGGGGGTCGCAAAAGGTATTGGAGTTGATAGGAATAGGTCAGTTCAGCGGTACGCTTAGTGAGAATAACGCAGAGGTTATTTTCCAAAACATCGTAATGCCTGCTTTTACAAGCTATACCATCGGTTATCTGATATTCGCACTTCTCCTTTTTGTGGGGTCTGTTATTATCTATGACCGCCGGCTGGAAGTATAAAGCAGGTCTCACGCAGCCTGCCCTTTCGGAGCGCTTTTAAAGCCGGAACCGCAGGAAAAACAAAAAGGCATCATCTGTATTCCAGATGATGCCTTATTATTCCCGGGGGGGATAAGAAAAGATTGCAGGCTGGGGGTAAACCAGTCGCTACAACCCGTATTCTAAGCTACAGGGGTCTGCCTGTCTAATAAAGATTATTTATAACCACCGGTCCCCCGTTGTGCATTCGTGGCTCTAACTCTTCATTAAAATCGGGCGGTAGACCAAAGCCCGATTTTAGCAAATGCTGTGCTTACGGAGGCCGGCGGTGAGGCATGGCCCGTTTGCTCCATGCTCCGGCAGTGGAAACACCAACGGCTCATTGAGCGGCTGATGGGGCACCGCTCCTATTCACATCCGTGTTCAAAGTCGCGCGAGCGGCGTCCGTGCCGCTCGACCCCATCATCCGCTCAATTTCGCCGGGTGTTTCTCACTGCCTCCGCAAGTCGCGCCCGGGCCATGCCTCACCGCCGGCCTCCGTAGTCAGGCCATTTTTTAAAAGGGGACATTCTTCACTTCGGTTCACGGAGCGGACCTGATAGGAAGGTGTGTCCCCAGCTGAAATAGCAAGAGACAACCTTTAGATATAAATCGTGTGGTCCATTATTTGGAAATATTTACCTGGATATCGTATAAAAATAAACCTTCCCGGAAACAATCACAGTACAGGGAGGGATTCATAAATGTTTAAGAAAATCATCAGCATTGTCATCATATTATCCATCAGTTTCACCCTTAGTTCGGTCTATGCTGCTTCTCATATCCCATTAACCGATAGTGTACTGCGTTTGCACGTAATCGCCAACAGTGATGACCCGGCCGACCAGCAGCTAAAACTGCAGGTAAAAGATGAAATAGTGGCCATGATGCGGCAGGAATTTCAGGAAGTCGAAGATTCCGGGCAGGCAGAGCAAATAGCCCGGGCAGAAATACCCCGTATAGAGGCGGTTGCGGCCCGGGTAATAGCGAGCCGGGGCTATGATTATCCGGTTAAAGTGACCGTAGGAGAATACCCCTTTCCAGCCAAATCCTATGGAAATATGGTATTTCCTCCCGGTAATTACCAGGCGGTCCGGGTAGTCATTGGCGAGGGGCAGGGCAAGAACTGGTGGTGTGTATTATTCCCGCCCTTATGTCTGGTTGCTTCCTCCGACCGGGGCATAAGCATGAAATCTTCCCGCGAAGCCCGGGTAAGTTTCAAATGCCTGAAATTGATCCCGAAGGGGGTCAAGATTAAACATTTAAGTGATTCTGAAATAGATTCGAGCGAAATCAAGAAAAGCAGCGAAGTCCAAAAAACTAAAAAAGCTAAAAAAAGCAAAGAAACTAAAGAAATTAAGAAAATCAAAGAAACCAAAAAAACTGAGTAAAGCCGCCAGGGCACAACCGGTGATGAAATCTACACAGATCCGGTGCACAGTCTGTCCTGCGGCTATTGCCCTATAAAGGGCTACATTACCGGCCTGGTGCTAATCGCTGTCTAAAAAGGCTTTAACAAAAAGCATTATAATGTATATAATTGGGGAAAAAATAAAGGAGAAAAAAATGCTGGAGGAAATAATTCTCGAAGCTCCTGCCAAAATAAATTTGACCCTGGATGTTACCGGCAAACGTCCGGATGGATACCATGAACTGGAAACAGTCATGCACCAGATCAGTCTGGCGGACATAATTCGCCTTAAGCCACGCCGGGAGGGTATAGCGCTCCGGACCAACAGTTCTGCTATTCCTGACGGCGAAGATAATCTGGCTTACCGGGCGGCCCGTCTTGTGCTTGACCAATATCCCGCGGCAGGTGGAGTGGAAATCCATATAGATAAAAAAATACCGGTCGGGGCAGGTCTGGCCGGAGGAAGTACAGATGCCGCGGCTGTCATACTGGGCCTTAACCGGCTCTATGATATGGGCCTGGCTGAACCGGCTTTGCTGGAGCAAGGCGCCCGCATTGGTTCGGATGTGCCTTTTTGCATGGCTGGAGGTACCGCACTGGCCCGGGGCCGGGGAGAGATACTAACCCCTCTGCCGGTATGTCACCTTCCGCATCTGGTCCTGGTAAAACCGGATTTTCAAATATCGACAGGGGCGGTTTATGGCCTGTTAGACCTGGAAAATATGGGCTCTCGCCCCGATACGGCCGCTTTTCTTGAAGCCTGGGGAAAATGTGATATTATTAGTATAGCGTGCCACATGGGCAACGTATTAGAAACAGTTAGTATAAAAAAATATCCGGCACTTGAGGATATTAGACAAGAAATGCTTGACCGGGGAGCACTTGGTGCAGTAATGTCAGGTAGCGGACCAACCATGGTGGGGATTTTTCCCGACCCGAAAACAGCTGCCGCAGCCGGCCAGTGGTTCATGACCCGCTATCAGGAAGTTTACCTGGCAGCATCCTATAATAGAGGTGATAGAAATGGAAAAGAACCGTTTATTACCGGTTAACCTTGATTCCTACAAGCCCCTGCGCGAACTGGTGCTGGAGGCTATCCGGGAGGCCATTATAACCGGCACATTAAAACCGCGGGAAAGACTGATGGAAATTCAGTTGGCGGAAGAACTGGGGGTTTCACGTACTCCTATCAGAGAAGCCCTCCGTAAACTGGAACTGGAAGGCTTTATTGTTATGGTGCCGCGCAAAGGTGCCTATGTAGCAGATCTTACTTTTAAAGATATAGCAGATGTCTTCGAAATAAGAGCCGCTTTGGAAGGGCTGGCCGCCGGCTTGGCCGCAGAACGCATAACCGATGACGAATTGGAAAATATGGAACGCCTGCTGGTAGAGAAGGCTGAGGCTATCGCCGAAAAAGACATAGAAAAACTGGTAGCTGCCGACACTAAATTTCATGATGCCCTGTACCGTGCCAGCCGCAACCAGAGATTATCCAATATTATCAGTAATTTACGCGAACAGATACAAAGATTCAGAACTACTTCATTATCCTATCCAGGCCGTTCCCGGCGATCTTTGGAAGAGCACCGCAGTATTGTGGAAGCCATTCAATCCCGCGATGTACAGTCAGCTCGCCAGGCGGCCCAGGAGCATATTGAGAATGCTGAAAACAGCATGATAGAATCCATTAAAAAAGACGGGTTTGATATCCGCGATTAACGGAGGTTGGGATATGAAGTATGATACTATAATCCTGGCTGGTGGGGAAAGTACCTGCGAACTCCGGAAAATTGCCCCATATGACAATGAGGCCTTAATAATCATTGGCAACTCACCGATGATTTATTATGTTTACAATGCTTTAAAAGCCTCACCTCATGTCAATCGTATAATTGTGAGCGGTCCGGTTGAAGCCTTGCGCAACATTTTTGCGCGGGAAGAGAACCTGTATTTTGTGGGCAGCGGCGCCAATGCCATTGAAAGCTTTAATAATGCGGTGCACAAATTGACCGAAATGGGGGACATTACCGAAAAATTACTGGTATTGCCGACCGATATTCCTTTTATAACCCCGGAAGCGATCAATGATTTTATTGCGCACTGCGAAGAATCCGACGCTGACTTTTACTATCCCGTAACCCGCCGGGAGGTAAATGAACAAAAATTCCCCGGGGTAAACCGTACTTATGTCAACCTGAAGGAAGGCACCTTTACGGGAGGCAATCTGTTTCTGATCCGTACCGCCATCGTGGGTAAATGTCTTGATATCGGGTTGAAATTAGTGGCCCGGCGCAAAGACCCGGTGGCTATGGCCAAGCTATTCGGCTTCCGGCTGGTGTGGAAATATCTGATCAAGCGACTGAGCATCGCCGAGATAAAGAAAAGATTTTTCCAGGTCACCGGCATCAAAGGTGAACCGATAATTTCTCCTTTTGCCGAGGTAGGGGTTGATGTCGATAAGCCCAGCGACCTGGAACTGGCCCAGCAATATTTTAGTAACTTTTAGTAATTAAAGAACAAACCCGGAAAGCCTAAGCCGACCGGGTTTGTTTGTTAATTAGAAAATACTGTTCTTGTCATTCTGAACGCAGTGAAGAATCTTGCCGATATTGACGATTAACAAGGGAAGGATCCTTCGTTAACACTCAGGATGACGCATTTTCATTGCTGGTTGTGTCCTCGGGGCATGGGCCGTTAATATGAAAATTAGACGCTGAATACGCTGATTATTATGAATGACACTGAGTCTTTTAAAATTCAAAATACCCCAACCCGGCATAATCCACTACTATATTCATTTCCATAAATGGTTGTGACGCCAGATCATAAAATGGGAGCCGGATGTTTCCGCAAGTCGCGCCCGGTCTATACCTCACCGCCTGGTTGAGTTTATGAGGAGTAAAAGAAAATTTACTTTGATAAATTTTTCATAAAGTGAAATAAAGGTTATAATACGGTAAGAAAACGTTTTTTAAGATAGAATGGATTTCATAACCCTTTTAAAAGAGGTGGAGAATTAATTGAATTATTCTGCAGTGATACTGGCTGCCGGTAAAGGTGTGCGCATGCGGTCCAAGCTGCCCAAAGTCATGCATCCGGTAGCAGGCAAAGCCATGGTGCTGCATGTGGCAGACGCTGTACGCGGTGCGGGGATACCCAAAATAACTGCGGTGGTAGGCCACGGCCGTGATATGATAAAAAGTCTTTTCGAAGATCAGGAAGTCCAGCTGGCCATTCAGGAAGAACAATTAGGCACCGGGCATGCCCTGATGCAGGCCGAACCTGCGGTGGAAGGTGACGGCAGCATAATAGTTTTAGCCGGGGATATACCCTTGATACAGGCTAAAACCCTCAAAGCTCTGATTGATCATCATGAAACCACCGGTGCGATAGCTACCGTGCTGACCGCCCGGATCGAAAATCCGACCGGTTATGGCAGGATAATACGTAATCCGGACGGTAGTTTAAACCGGATTGTGGAAGAAAAAGACGCTAACAGTGAAGAAAAAGCTATAACAGAAATTAATTCCGGCATTTATTGTTTCAATACCAGGGCCGTTTTTGATGCCCTTAAGCGTATTAATACCAGCAATGCCCAGAACGAATATTATTTGACCGATGTACTGAAAATCTTTGCCGCCGACGGACACCAGGTCGAAGTCCTAATAACCGGCGATTCTCGCGATATATACGGCATTAATGACCGGGTGCAGCTGGCTCAGGCCGAATCGATCCTGCGGCAGCGTAAAAACCTGGAACTGATGCAAAGCGGTGTTACCATCGTAGATCCCGCATCCACCTTTATTGATGCCGGGGTGGAAATTGGCAGTGATACCATTATCCTGCCCTTTACCATGATTGAAGGCCATACCGTAATAGGACAGTCTTGTGAAATAGGTCCTTCCACCCGCATCACCGATTCCAGCATTGGCCAGGATGTATTTATAGAAAGTTCCCGCATAATCGAGGCGGAAATAGGTGACCGGTGTCATATCGGGCCTTTTGCTTACCTGCGCCCGGCTACCGTGCTCCATAACGAAGTAAAGGTAGGCGACTTCGTGGAGATAAAGAAATCGGTGATCGGGGCCAACAGTAAAGTACCGCATCTCAGCTATGTAGGGGATGCTACCGTAGGCCGGCATGTAAATATCGGGGCAGGGACCATTACCTGCAATTATGATGGCCGGAACAAATATGAAACCGTTCTGGCCGATGGAGTTTTTATAGGCAGCAACACCAATTTGGTGGCTCCTGTTAAGATAGGAGAAAATTCTATGACCGGGGCGGGATCGACCATAACCAGAGATGTTCCTCCCCATACTCTGGCAGTAGAAAGAGCCGAGCAAAGAATGTTGAAGCACCACAAAAAAGGCTGAGGGTAACCTCTGCCTTCTAACACCTGATATCCATATTAGGAGGTATTGTATAAATGAAAGCATCCAGGTGGAGGATGAAGCTGTTTACCGGGAATGCCAATCCCGCTCTTGCCCAGGAGATTGCCGAGTATTTGGGTATTCCAATGGGTGATGCCAAAGTCTCACATTTCTCCGACGGGGAAATAAGCGTAGCTATAGGGGAGAGTGTCCGGGGAGTAGATGTATTCGTAGTTCAACCTACCTGTACCCCTGTAAATGAAAATCTCATGGAATTATTAATCATGATTGATGCCTTCCGGAGAGCATCAGCAGCCCGTATCAATGCGGTCATTCCTTATTATGGCTATGCCCGTCAGGATAGGAAAACCCGCGCCCGGGACCCTATTACCGCCAAATTGGTTTCCAACCTGATAGTTGAGGCGGGAGCCGAAAGAGTGGTGGCAGTAGACCTGCATGCCACACAGATTCAGGGTTTCTATGATATACCGGTAGACCATCTGCCCGGAGTGGCAACTATTGCTGAACATTTCAAAGGTAAAGGTCTGGGTAAAAATGCGGTTATACTTTCGCCGGATGTCGGCGGTGTTACTCGTGCCCGCGATTTGGCCGAGAAACTGGGCGCTCCGCTGGCCATAGTGGATAAACGGAGACCGGCCCCTAATGTTTCCGAGGTCATGAACGTAATTGGTGATGTTGAGGACAAAGCGGTAATAATCGTAGATGATATTATTGATACCGCCGGAACCATCTGTGCCGCTTCCAGAGTAATGCTGGAAAAGGGCGCCCGGGAAGTTTATGCCTGCTGTACCCATCCGGTAATGTCTGGACCGGCCATACAAAGGCTGAGTGAAGCTCCCATAAAGGAAATCGTGGTAACCAATACCATACCAACGCCGGCTGACAAAAAACTGCCCAATATGACCGTACTATCCATCGCACCGCTGGTGGGAGAAGCCATAGTGCGGATACACGAAGATTTATCCGTCAGCAAGTTGTTTGAAGCTTAATTTTCAAAAAATATAACTGCAGGCCGGCCTGCAGGACGATAGGGCACGACTCATGCCCTATTCGACTATTAGGGACGCACCCATAGGGCACATTCGGTCACTATTAAGGACGTACCTATAGGGCACAACTTATGTTCCTTTCAGTCACTATTAAGGACGCAGGCCGCTGCAGAGGATAAAACCAAAACCCGTGCTTTAAGGCCTACTATAATGGCACAGCCTATATTGAACTCAAATTTTGATTTACCGGCAGAAGGTTCTCTCACCCAAATTCGGAGCGGGGAAATTTTGCAGGGGAATCAAATTTACACATTGATGGTACTGCAAAAAGAATAAATTGCACTTTGGTGTCCGGAAAGTTTTTGCAGTGTAATCAATAGTATATAAGACTAGGGGTGAATATTATGTCGACAGCATTAGCGCTTAAGTGCACAGCCCGTACCATAAAGAACCAGGGCTATCTGAATGAAATGAAACGCAAGAATTATGTTCCCGGTATCGTATATGGCCAGGGACAGGAGAATGTACCGGTATTTTTGGAAGGACGGGAACTAAGCCGTATCTTTGACAAACATGGCTCCAGAGGTATATTTAGCCTGCAGATAGAAGGACAGGCCAAGCCCACAATGGTTCTGGTAAGAGAAGTTCAAAAACATCCTCTTAACGGAAAACTTATTCATGTCGATTTTATGTCCGTTAATATGGATGAACAGATCCATAGTACTGTAAGTGTTGTAATCAACGGGGAAGATGAAATACTTAAAAATGGCGGTATACCGCAACTGGGAGCCAAAGAGGTTCAGGTTCTCTGCCTGGCCCGGGATTTACCGGAAGCCATAACCGTAGATGTCAGCGGGTTAGGTATCGGAAACAAGATAACTGCGGCTGAACTGACCATGCCGGAAGGCGTCGAGCTGACTACCGATCCGGAAACCATAGTTATCACTGTTCTCGCACCGGGAAGAGGAGCAATTGAAGAGGAAGAAGCTGAAGCTGAAACTGAAGCTAAGGCTGAAGAGCCGGCAGCAGAAACTAAGGAGTAAATCATATAAAGCCCCGGCTTTAGCCGGGGCGTAAACTTTCAAAAATGCCCATACCCTAGAGCGGGTAAAAAGGTCCAAGAGCAAGTCATTAGAGTAAGAGCGTGATTGAAGCGTACATAAGTACACCGATTGAGCGGTCTTATCTTAATAACGCAGCTATTGGACTTTTTTTGCTCGCTCTGGCAGCTATTTTTTATTATCCGGAAACAAGGTATACTTATTCATGAGAGTTTTGCATAATTTCAAAAACTCCATTTGTCATTGCTATGAATAACGTTTTTTTGTCATCCTGAACGGAGTGAAGGATCTTACCATTTCGGAGACTGCAAGATCCTTCACTACGTTCAGGATGACATACTATTCGTTTATCGTGGTGCGGACATCGCGTGATAATTCTGAGCCGCAGCGAAGAATCTTAAGATCCTTCGTCTTTGCCCCAGGATGACATTTGTAAAGCTACTGCTTAATCATAGGAAAAAGTTAAATATGCAAAACTCTCATTCATAATAATTGCTTAAATAAGGGACGAGGAGTACTATGAAAATTATTATCGGACTGGGCAATCCAGGCCGCCAATATAGCGGAACCAGACATAATGTAGGCTACCGGGTAGTGGAAGAACTGGCCCGGCGGCACGGGGTGGAAAAAGAAGAAAGCCGTTTTGATGCCATTTTGGGCCATCTTAGGATAGGCGGTGAGAAAGTTATTCTGGCCAAACCCCTGACCTATATGAATTTGAGCGGCAAAACCGTGCAGCCCCTGGCCCGGTGGTATAAAATAGATTTGACCGACCTGATTGTGGTCTGTGATGATATGGATTTACAACCTGGCATTATAAGGCTGCGGCCTAAAGGAGGAACCGGGGGACACAAGGGCCTGGCCTCCATCACCGACCGCCTGGGAACCAAGGACTTTAGTCGCCTCCGGGTGGGAGTAGGACATCCTGCCCATGAAAACCAGGAAGTAGTCAACTGGGTCCTGGGTAAATTCAGCCCGGCCGAGGAAGAATTAATGCAATCGGCAGTTACCCAGGCCGCCGATGCCCTGGAGCTCTGGATAAAAGAAGGCATAGTTCCGGCCATGAATTCCTATAATTAAAAAAATATAAACCCGTGTAACCGAGCGACCGGCCCTGAGACCCGCTCCTAACGTCGGGGCCGTAGGGCCTGCTGCGGGGTAATGTAGCGTTCCCCGATTATTATCTATGTGAGAGTTTTGCATAATTAACTTTTTCCTATGATTAAGCAGAAACTTTGCGAATGTCATCCTGAGGCAAAGCCGAAGGATCTTAAGATTCTTCGCTAAGGCTCAGAATGACAAATGGGGTTTTGGGAATTATGCAAAACTCTCATGTAGTTGTTTTTTAGGATCTGTGTTAATCATAATTAATCAGTGTCCTTCAGTGTTGAATTTTCAATTTTTTTGAATGTATATTAACCCGCCTTTTCCGGGAACAATAACAGCAAAAGGTTGGAAGGGGCAGGTCAAGTGAAAATCTACTATGTCTGCGAATGCTGTCAACAAATATTCAACAGCACTGAAGTAGAAGGGCCGGATGGGGCCATAGAATTAAAAGGCACCTGTGAAGAGTGTGCTATGGAAATGGGGATAGATGATACACTCTCATCCTTGGGCCGGTATTACTATCATTAACAGCATTTAAAAACATATAATAACAATAATAAAGTGGGGGCTTTTTATAGAGCGTCCACCTTTGGTTGTGGGAGGCTTTATAAAAATTGAATCATAAATTATTTACCGAGATGGAAGAGTGTCTGGCTCGAAAGAAAAACCTGCAATTAACGGGACTGACCGGCAGTGCCCGGGCTTTTGTTATTAAAGAACTGCAGCAGCGTACCGGGCAAACCATGCTATGTCTGGTATCTTCCGAAGAGAAGGCCCATGATCTGGCTGCGGACCTGCTGGAATTTCAGGTGCGGCCGGATATGTTTCTGGCCCGTGATTTTATATTTATAAAAGAGAATATCTCCACCGTGGAGACAGAACGCATTGCCACCCTCAAGCGGCTGCTCTTTAACCCGGGTCAGGTCAAGGTTGTTATTGCCACTCCCGGCGGTCTGCTGCACCTGATGGCGACCCCGGCCGACTTCAAGGCCGGAATGCTAACCCTGAAAACAGATCAACAGATTGAAGTGGCGGAAATTCTAAACTGCCTCATCAAAACCGGTTATGAGCGGGTTGACACCGTCACCAGGCCGGGTGAAATCGCGGTCCGCGGCGGCATCATGGATATTTTCCCGGTAGGAGCCCAAGAACCTTGCCGGATTGATTTTTTCGGAGATCAGATCGATTCCATCCGCCGTTTTAATATTGACACCCAGAGGTCGGGCAGCAAGGAAAAACAATTGATCCTGACCCCGGCCGATGAACTCGCTTTTGCGGAGCCGGCAGCTACCCTCCTGGACTATTTGCCTCCCCGGGCCCACCTTTTTGTGGATGAACCGGGGGAATTTGAACGGCTGCTGGAAAAGGCGGGCAAAAGATACCGCACCTTTATCCGCGAAGCGCGCAATAAAGACACCCGGGTTAAAGAAATGGCCACGGTTGGAAACAGCCTCCGGGAAGATATGAGAAAAAGAACCGCCATCTATCATTCCTTTTTCCCGGGCAGTCTGACCGACGTAGCAGTAGGTATGTACCAGCATATTTCCCAGAAGGAAATGGAACCATTTCACCAGAATTATGAAACCTTGTGCAGCCGCCTCCAGGAATGGCTGAAGCGCGGCTATACCGTTCAATTGGCGGTGCCGGGAGGTGCGGCTTTAAAACAACTGCAGACGGAAATGAGCGATCATCATATAGTAGGAGTGGAATTCAGCGACGCCCGGCCCGGCAACGGCTTTATCAGCTCGACTCTGCAGCTGGCTTTAATCAGCGGGCAGGATATCGGGGGCAAGAGAGTCACCCGGACCAAGAAAAAGAAAACCGAGTCCCGTTTGTTAACCGAAGATCTCAAATTGGGCGATTATGTGGTCCATGAGAATTATGGTCTGGGTATCTACCACGGGGTGACCCAGGTAGAAACAGATGGAGTGACCCGGGAATATATTTTGCTGCAATATGCGGGTACCGACAAACTTTATCTGCCGGTTGAAAAGCTGGATGCCCTGCATCACTATACCGTATCCGAAGACAAGGAACCGCGCCTGAATAAACTGGGGGGCAGTGAATGGGAACGGACCCGCAAGAAAGTGGCCGAATCAATCGAGAAAATGGCCCAGGAGCTGCTTTTGCTCTATGCCACCCGGCAGAGTATCGAAGGTTATGCCTTCGCGCCGGATACTCCCTGGCAGCATCAATTTGAGAATGATTTTCCTTATCAGGAAACCCCCGACCAGCTTAAAGCCATAAAAGATGTTAAAAAAGATATGGAAAAAAGGCGCCCGATGGATCGCCTGATCTGCGGCGATGTCGGTTATGGCAAAACCGAAGTGGCCATGCGGGCAGCCTTTAAAGCGATCATGGATGGAAAACAGGTGGCTATTCTGGTTCCAACCACGGTACTGGCGGAACAGCATCTGGAGTCATTTAAAGCCCGGTTTGAAACTTATCCCACCACGGTAGAAGCCATAAGCCGTTTTAAAAGTTCGGCCCGGCAAAAGCACATCCTGGACGACCTGGAACGGGGCGCGCTGGATATTATCATCGGCACTCACCGGTTGCTGTCCCGGGATGTCAAATTCAAAGACCTGGGTTTACTGATAGTTGATGAAGAACACCGATTCGGAGTGGCCCAAAAGGAAAAAATAAAGAGTTTTAAAAGTACAGTGGATGTATTAAGCCTGTCCGCCACCCCCATACCTCGCAGCCTGCACATGTCACTGACCGGGCTGAGGGATTTGAGCGTGATCGAAACTCCTCCCCCGGAGCGCTACCCCATTACCACTTATGTCATGGAATTTAACCCTCAGATTATTCAGGAGGCGGTAATGAGCGAACTGGACCGGCAGGGACAAGTATTTTTCGTGCATAATCGCATTCAGGATATTTACCGTTTACAGGAGGAACTGCAAGAGTTGCTGCCCCAGGTCAGTATAGCCGTAGGGCACGGGCGCATGAAAGAAGATGAATTATCCCGGGTCATGATGGACTTCGTAAAGGGCAAGCATCAGGTCTTTCTGTGTACCACGATTATAGAATCAGGCCTGGATATGCCCAATGTTAATACTATTATCGTGGATGAGGCGGATAAAATGGGGCTGGCTCAGCTCTACCAGCTGCGCGGGCGGGTAGGACGATCCAACCGGCTGGCTTACGCTTATCTGACTTATCGCCCGGACAAGGTTATAACTGAAGATGCCACTAAAAGGCTAAATGCGGTGCGGGAGTTTAACGAACTGGGGGCAGGTATGAAAATTGCCCTGCGCGATCTGGAAATAAGGGGGGCCGGCAATATCCTGGGGGCGGAACAGCATGGCTATATTCAGGCCGTAGGGTTTGACCTTTATTGTCATCTGCTGGAACAGCAGACCGCCGTCTTAAGGGGCGAGGCCCCCAGCGAGCCGGTCAATACCCAGATGGATATTGATATGGACTATTATATCCCCGATCAGTACATTCCTGATGCCGGGACCAAGATGAGGATCTACCGCCGCCTTCTGCTGGCCCGGGAAAATGAAGAGATTGAAGCGATTAAGGCTGAATTGATAGACCGTTTCGGTATTCCGCCCCGGCCGGTGGAAAATTTCCTGCAGGTGGCCCAGCTTCGTCTGGAAGCCCGGAACAAAAATATTAAAGGGCTCCGGCGCCGCGGCAGCATCATAGAAATACAGACCACCGAAACTTTGCCGGTCAGTTTAAACCAGAAGATCGGGAAAATGAAGCTAAAAAGAGTCAACGATTACACCCTCAAGGTGCAGCTGGCCGACAAAGCCTCCCTGGAGGACTTACAGGCTGTGCTGGACCGAATATAACTGTTTACCCTAAGCCCGGTGCAGAGCATGGCGCGTAAAAACCCAGATGGTCCCTGTTATGAATAAGGGGGTTATTATCATCCTGAAGCCGGTTATTGTTCCTGAGGCAGGTTGTTGTCATCCTGAGGCAAAGCCGAAGGATCTTCCCGCTTCGCAAGGGAAAGATCCTTCACTACGTTCAGGATGACAACATAGCAATGACACGTAGGGGGGGACATTCCTCGGGAAAGGTATGTCACCGCACCCCTATTCTTAAACCTTCTCTACGCAAATATACTTGTACATACCGTTTACCCCGATAGACTTTTTCAGTGGTCCCGGACGGTTTATGCCGTAAAATGGAGACCTGAGGGTCCGGAAGGCCGAGATGCAGGCCTGATTAAATTCGTGCTGCTCGCTGTCTTGAGAACCAAAATTAACATTCCAAATAAAAATTTTTGCGTAAATGGTAAAAAGTGAATAAAAGGGGATTTTGAGTTATATACTATCACTGAGAAATAAAAACAAAAATTCAATTCTATTAAAAAAAGGAGGGATAGTTGTAAAATGAAGGCAACAGGAATTGTTCGACGCATTGACGACCTGGGCCGGGTTGTTATTCCAAAAGAAATTCGCAGAACTTTACGCATTCGTGAGGGCGACCCTCTAGAAATTTTTGTAGACCGTGAAGGAGAAGTAATTTTAAAGAAATATTCCCCCATCGGAGAACTGGGGGATTTTGCGAAAGAGTATGCAGACTCTTTGTATGAAACCACCGGCCATATATCTATGATTGCCGACCGGGATGTTATAATAGCCGTGGCAGGAGCCAACAAACGTGAATTCTTAAGCAAACCGGTAGGCAAAGCGATTGAAAAGGCCATAGACGAGCGAAACACTCTGGTTATGAATGACCTGGACGCTCCTGAAGATGAAAATATGCATGTTATTCAGAATGATGACCGGGAATATACGATTAAAGCCCAGGTAATATCGCCCATTATAACCCAGGGTGATCCCATCGGGGCAGTGGTAATAGTAAGCAAGGATACCGGCGCTAAAATGGGAGACATGGAGGTCAAATTAGCCGAAACCGCCTCCGGTTTTCTCGCCAAACAAATGGAGCAATAAATGCCACCCAAGAAAAAAAGCGGTCTTAAGCAAGATCGCTTTTTTGTTGTGCTGAATAATTCAACACGAAAGGACACTGATTTTCTCTCATTAATATGAAATTTTAAACCCGTAGGCCGGCCTATGCCCTGTGGGTACAAATGATGTTCCCTTGCGACTATTAAGGACGCAGGGCGGTAAAGAATATAGCGTGTAAAAACCCGGATGGTCTTTGTTATGAGTCATGGGGTCATTGTCATCCTGAGGCAAAGCCGAAGGATCTTCCCGATTCGCAAGGCGAAAGATCCTTCACTAACGTTCAGGATGACACGTAAACTCTCAGGCCCTGAAGCCCGCTCCTAACGTCGGGGCTGTAGGGTCTGCTACGGATATGAGATATACTCTATTTTCATAGGTGGTTGTGGCATGCAGCCATGGCCTGTTAACAAACCAATCATTATCCTGCAGTCTTGAATTGTTATCCATTTAAATCTGCGGGCGTTCTTTCCCTGTGGTATAATAGATTTCACGAAAACGGGGAGGCTTAATGTGGATACCAGGAAAAACTTCTTAAAAGGTGCAATGATTTTAAGTATCGCCGGAGCCATCAGCAAAGTGCTGGGAGCAATTTACCGGATTCCTCTGGCCCGTCTGCTGGGGGGAGAAGGAATGGGCCTCTACCAGATGGCTTATCCTATCTATACCACCATTCTGGCCCTGGCTACGGCGGGAGTACCGGTAGCGATATCGGTGCTGGTTTCCCGAAAAGAAACTCAGGGGTATAGCGGTGACAGCCGGAAAATCTTCCGAGTCTCCTTGCTGCTGCTCTTTATATTTGGAATTATTCTGACCCTGCTTATAATGCAGTGCGCACATCTCCTGGCCAATTATGTGTTAAAAGAGCCGCGGGCCTACTATCCGATTCTGGCCGTTGCTCCGGCCGTGTTTTTCTCCGGGTTGATGTCCGTCTTCCGGGGTTATTTCCAGGGTTATCAGCAGATGATGCCTACGGCTGTCTCCCAGGTAATCGAGCAGTTATTCCGCGTTACCGCGGTGCTGGTGCTGGCCTTCATGTTCTTCCCCCGGGGGCTGGAATTTGCCGCCGCAGGCGCCACCTTCGGCGCTGTAGTTGGTGGATTGGCCGGACTTTTCGTACTGATGATCTATTATCTCAGATTCAAATCAGCTTCGGACCGGAAAGGCAGTAAGTTATTGTACTCCGGGGTACGCTCCATTGACCTGGCCAAAGAAGTAGTCAAACTGGCGATTCCGGTTTCTTTTGGCGCAGTAGTGCTGCCCCTGGTGCAGGTGCTCGATGCGATCATAGTACCGGGCCGGCTTATGGCCCTGAATTATACCACCTCGCAGGCTACCTCGCTTTACGGGCAGCTGTCCGGCATGGCGGCAGTTTTAATCAGTTTGCCCACCATATTTACCATCTCCATAGCCACCAGCCTGGTCCCGGCCGTTTCCGAGGCCATCGCCCAAAATGACCGCCAGCTTTTAAATAATCGCATCAATTATGGCATGCGGGCCGGTATGCTTATTTCCCTTCCCTGTGCGGCAGGATTATATATCTTAGCCTTTCAAATCTGTGACTTGCTGTATGCTACGGCGGAGGCCGGCATCCCCTTGGAGCCCCTGGCTTTTTCCTGCATTGTGCTGGCCGCTTTCCAGTTATCCAGTGCCGGTCTGCAAGGTATAGGACGGCCTGAGATCGCCATGCGCAACCTTATTATCACCGGTGCGCTCAAAGTAGTTTTTAATTACAGCCTTACCAGTGTACCGGCTCTAAATATCCGGGGTGCGGCCATTGGAACCGTCCTGGCCTTTATGATCGGGTCACTGCTTAATATCATTTATTTGAAAAAGATCACCGGGGTAAGCTATGAACTGGGACGACTGGCCAAAATCACGGCCGTAACAGTGGTAATGGCCCTGTGTGTCAAAATAACCTACCAGAACCTGGTCAATATAGGCTTGATATCACATCTGGCTACACTGGCTGCTATATGCCTGGGGGTAGCCGTATATGGAGTCCTGCTTTTCGTAATCAAAGAACTGGATGTCGGCATGGTCAAAAGCTTGCTGGGGAAAAGGTAATTAGTAAGAGGTGAATGATATGTCAGGTGGAATAGATGAACTTATCGCCATAATGGACAGGCTGTTAGGAGAAGGAGGCTGTCCTTGGGACCGGGAACAAACCCATAACTCTCTGGCCCGTTACCTGATTGAGGAAACCTACGAAGTGCTGGAGGCTATAAATGAAGGCGATATGAATAAACTCAGGGAAGAATTGGGAGACTTACTATTGCAGGTGGTTTTTCATTCCGCCCTGGCCGAACGGGAAGGCCAATTTACTTTCGACGATGTGGCCCGTACGGTAGCCAACAAGATGGTGGACCGCCACCCGCATGTCTTTGGTGACATGGATTTAAAGACTAGTAATGATGTGCTTAATAACTGGGAACAATTTAAGAAAAAGGAAGGCAAAAAACGCCTCCTGGAAGGTATCCCGGAATTTTTACCGGCCCTGATGCGCGCCGAAAAAATACAGGAAAAGGCGGCGCGGGTTGGTTTCGACTGGCCCACCGTTGATGGTGCCCTGGAGAAATTCCAGGAAGAAGTGGAGGAACTGTCCCAGGCTGAAACCGGTCCCGAAATAGAAGAGGAAATGGGCGATGTGATTTTTGCCCTGGTCAACATAGCCAGGCTTAGAAACATTGAACCGGAGCAGGCTCTCCAGGCCAGCAACCATAAATTCAGCCGGCGCATCGAATATATGGAAGACCGGCTTAAAGAGAAGGGCCATGAATTCAAGGATTTGAGCCTGGAAGAGCTGGATCTGATCTGGGAAGAGGCCAAGCAGAGAGGATTGTAATCATTTACCAAGGTAAGTTTTTCGCTGTACAAGAAGGATTAATGCAACCGGCAGCGAATTAACCATTATATACCATAACTAAGGAGGGATAACTTGAATAAGACAGATTTTATCAGTGAGGTAACGACTAAAACAGGCATGCCCAAAAAAGATGTGGACAAGGTAGTAGCCGCCTTCTTTGACACCGTGGAAGGTGCATTGAAAGCCGGGGACAAAGTTCAGTTAATAGGATTCGGGACCTTTGAAGTAAGAGAAAGACAGGCCCGGAAAGGCAGAAATCCTCAGACTGGTGAGGAAATCAGCATCCCCGCTGCCCGGGTGCCCGCATTCAAGGCCGGGAAAGCCTTAAAAGACGCTTTATAAAATGCGCCTGGACAAGTTCCTGAAAGTATCGCGTATCATAAAAAGAAGGACCGTAGCGAAAGATTTTGCTGCCAATGAAAGGGTTATGGTTAACGGTAGAGTTGCCAAACCCTCTACCGAAGTGAAAATTGGGGATCGCTTGACCCTCCAGATAGGAAGTCACACTACGGTCTTCGAAGTTCTGGATATAAAGGAAAATGTTAAGGCTGCAGCAGCCAAGGATATGTATAAAGTGATCGAATAAAACACCCTGCGTCAAGCAGGGTGTTTTTTTGGCCTTTTTGAAACCGGCCCGGCCGGCCAAAGCGTTTAACCAGTCATAAACCTGCTTCACCTGCATATGTTTAATATAAATGATTATCGTCGATTCTGATATTTATCCCGGCGGCTAAAATTTAAAAGGAGGCAGGAACATGGCTGATCATACTCTGTATATGTCCGATTGCAAAATAATGGAACTTACCGGTGTAGCCAGCGTTAATACCTTTGATGAAGAGCAGATCATATTGGAGACCCGGAAGGGCCATCTGGCTATTGTCGGCTCCAATCTGCACATCACCAGCCTTAACCTGGAGGAAGGGAAAGTAGCGATACAGGGTGATATCGTTAACATGGAGTATAAACCGGAGGGGGCCAGTTTCAAAGCCCGGGGGAAAAGCATCCTTACCCGCTTGTTAAAATAAAAAAGCAATTCGGCAGCACTGCTTTAACCAAGCTTCCTATGGCAAAAAGTGAGGGGGAACATGATGGCAGGTCTACTTACCCAGATAAAAGCCTTTGGCCTTACCCTCATATTAGGAATATTAACCGGCGGCATTTTTCAATATTACCAGCTCACCGTCAAAAGCGCCCGGCCGGGTAAATACTCCTTATATTTACTCGATTTCATCCTGTGGCTATTTCTGATCCTGGTAGTTTTTATGGCCATGCTGTTGATAAACCAGGGGGAAATGCGCATTTATGTTCTTCTGGCCCTGATAATAGGCGCATTTATTTATTACCGTTATTTATGGCAGCGGTTCTTGCAGCCTTTGTCCCATGCCGCCCAAAGTACGACGGCAGGCTTCGAAAACGGGGTGAGGCTCCTGCGCAAGCCCATTATGGCCCTGAAAAAATATCGGGAGCGCCGGAAAAATACTCCTCCTGATAATCCAATAGAATAATATAGAAATATTTATTATAAACAGGCAGGAATTCACGAACTTCTTCCCGAAACATAAATGTACTTAATTTGTCCACAATATGTGGATAAACTGTGGATAGAGTGTTTTTAATATGAAGATAGAAATCAGAGGAGCGGAAAAACTAAGTTTTCGGGAACGGCAGGTCGTAGCGCTGAAAGAGATGGGGAAAAGCACGGAGCAGATTTCCAAAACCCTCAAAATAAGCCCTAGTACCGTAGCCACCCTTTATAACCGTGCCCGTTCCAAGGGCTATGAAGTGGTTATAATTTTGCCGCTCGATGTGCTGGGAGTCTTTAATGAGGAGGATGAGGCAAGTGAAGAGTAAGGACAAGCCCGCCCGGCCCGGTTCAAAAATTATAGTTGGGGTTGTATGCCTGTTGCTGGCTTTTACTATTATTCCGCGCGCCAAGATGGTTTGGGAGTTATCCGCCAAGCGTGACCGGCTGGAGCAGCAGAAAGTAGTGCTGCAAAAAGCTAATCGGGAACTGGTGGCCAAAGAGGCAAAAGCTACCGGCAAAGAAAATATGGAAAAAATAGCCAGAGAACAGCTGGGCATGCTCAAAAATGGTGAAAAAGCTTTAATACAGGTGGCTCCGAAAAAATAGTTAACAGATTAAGGTTGACTAGTCAAGTTCCATTATATAAAATTATTTTAGGATAATTAGAGGAGGAACTAATTTTTTATGCCAATTGAGCAGAATAATATTGTACCAGGTAGTGTCATTGAAGGGAAAGTACAGGGTATAACCAAGTTTGGAGCATTTATTGAACTCCCCGGCGGAATGGTAGGTTTGGTGCACATTTCCGAGATTGCTGATACTTATGTTAAAGATGTCAAGGATTTTATTAAGGAAGGTGACAGTGTCAAAGTCAAGGTGCTCAATGTGGCAGGCAAGAAAATAGGTCTATCCATTAAGCAGGCGGCCCCGCCCAAGAGGCCGGAACGTCCGGCACCACCGCCTCGAGCAGCTAATCCCCGCGGAAATTCAGCCAACCGGGGCGATAACGTTGGTTCTCTGGATGACAAAATTGCCCGCTTTCTTAAAGAAAGTGATGAGAGAATGCAGCCGCTTAAAAATAAAATTGAGCCGAGAAGGCGTAATCGCTATAATTAAAATAACTTAATGATAAACAAGCACTTCTGGAAACGAAGTGCTTTTTATTTTGGCAAAATCTGTCGCCTGCCTGGCTTATCCGTAGTAGGCCCTACAGCCCCGACGTTAGGAGCGGGCTTCAGGGCCGGGGCGGTGGATTATGCCGGGCTTGGGGTATTAAGAACGCTTGCACCCCGGTCTTGCATTGGTATATGCCGAAATATTATAGCTGCATTGATATGTTCTTAACTAAGTTAGGTGCGAACCATATAGAATCGCCTTTACGGTGCTGCGCTAACCTTAATACCCCAATCCCTGCAATTGTCAATCTTATGGTTGGGAGGCTGAACTTTTTCCCTGTAGGAGGCCCTACAGCCCCGACGTCAGGAGCGGGCTTCAGGGCCGGGTGTCCCCGGTTTGTTCGGTAGGGTTGTCATTATAAGATCTGTGTTATCATAATTAATCTGTGTCCTTCAGTGTTGAATTTTCTAATTATCGGATTGAGATAGAAAGGAGTTTATATGGGAAACTATGCCGCGATCGACCTGGGAACCAATTCATGCCGGCTGCTGGTAGCCAGCCGGAAGAAAACGGTCCTGGCCCGGGATTTACAAACCACCCGGCTGGGGGAGGGCCTGACGGAAACCGGCCTGCTCTCGGAAAAATCCATCCGGAAAACCCTGCAATGTTTAAAGCAGTTTAAGGAAACTATGGCCCATTGCGGAGTAAAGGATTACCGCATAGTAGCTACCAGTGCCGTACGCGAATCAGCCAATCAGGAGGATTTTGTCCGGCAGGTCACGAAAGAGACCGGGCTTAAGCTGGATGTGATTACACCCGAAGAGGAAGCTTATCTGAGCTACCGTGGAGTAACGGAAGCACTTGAGCTGGCCGCTCCACCTCTGGTAGTGGATCTAGGTGGGGGAAGCACGGAATTTATGCATTATGAAGGCGAAGACCGTTACTGGATCTCATTGCCGGTGGGAGCAGTACGTGCCACCGAAGCTAATATGACGGCAGATGAGCTTCTCCGGCGCCTGGAACCGGTAATTAAGTTAAAAGACCGTTTCCAAAATAGTCCGCTGGTATTCGTCGGCGGCACTGCCACTACTGCGGTGGCTATGAAGCTGGGATTGCGTGAATACCGGCCTGAACTGGTGCATGGCCAGGTGCTGGCTAAGAGCGAGCTGGCCGATTTATACCATATGGTGAAAAAAATGTCCCTCGATCTTTTACGGCGTTTGCCCGGACTCCAACCCGAACGGGCGGATATTATAGGACAGGGTCTGCTGATTGTGTATTTAATTGTGGATTCCTTGGGGAAAAGTGAAACAGTTGTCAGCGAAAGTGATCTTCTGCAAGGTATTATCGGGGATTTAAGCGACGCAGGTTAAAAGCAAGGGCTGTGGAAATCTTTCTTCAGTATTATCCGTGTGCTTATCCAAGTTCACACCTTACCCGCGTGATATAATTTTCTCCATGATATGTTGGCCTTTGATGTTGGCCCTTACCCCCGTAGGAGGCCCTACAGCCCCGACGCCAGGAGCGGGCTTCAGGGCCGGTCGCTCGTTTCCCCAAGCTATGTCCTGCACCGGCCTGCGTCCTTAATAGTGACCGAAGGGAACATCAGTTGTGCCCTATGGGTGAAGGGCTAACGCCCTGTAGACCGGCCTACGGGTTAGGTTTTTACCGTTTTGCCGTAGCAGGCCCTACAGCCCCGACGTCAGGAGCGGGCTTCAGGGCCGGTCGCTCGTTTCCCAAGCTATGCTTTGCACTGGCCTGCATCCTTAATAAGGCAGCTATTGAACTTTTTTGACGCTCTGAGGCAGAAAGTGTTTTCTGCCTACGGGAATATGGGAATTTTGTATTAAGAAAAACTCGGCAGCGGCGGCTAAATGACAAATTACACCTGAGCACCCTGCTATAATGGGTGGACAAGACTTATAAGATGGGGGGATGTCCAAATGCAGGACAGAATCGATATATACCCTTATCAAAGAGTGGATGGCAGCGGCCGTAACAGCGGAAAAAAACGGACGGCAGTAATACCGCCCCTGTCGATGGTGGTAAAAAAAATAGGCGAGATGGTTGGCAGGATCGATTGGGCCGGTATACAAGGTATGCTGACCATAGAGAACGGAGTACTGGCCCTGGGAGCGCTTATAATGGCACGGGCATTTGTGCTGGGGGAACTGCTTCCCTTTATTTACGCCTACCTGGCGGCATTCGCCTATAAGGACCGCAGCCGCGCCCTCCTCCTGGCGGTTTTTACGTTGGCCGGCCTGGGCACCGTATTACAGGGCTTTGACCTCTGGTTTAATCTGGTGACCATATTTGTACTTATTGCGGTTTTACAATATGTCCGCATCCCGGCGGACAAAACCTGGTTTGGGTTACCTTTTCTTACGGTATCAATAATGATAATAAGTAAAAGTCTGCTTATCCTGTCCGACGGAATATCCTTTTACCGGGAAATGAACGTGGTCTTTGAAGCGATGATTGCAGGAATCCTGGCCTTCGTATTCATGGTGGGAAGCGATGTGCTGCGGCAGAAGAAACCGCTGAGCCAGTTTGCCTTTGAGGACATTGCCGCTTTTCTGGTCATGGGCATCGGAATTATCATGGGCCTTAACGACATTCATCTGGGCGGATTAAGCCTGCCCGGCATGCTGTGCCGCCTGGGCATTTTAGTGGCCGCTTTCCTGTGGGGAGCCGGAGGCGGTACTATGGTGGGAGTTATGACCGGCCTGATTCCTTCCATATCCTCCAGTGTGTTTGCCCAAACCCTGGGCATGTACGCCGTATCAGGACTGCTGGCCGGGGTGTTTCGCAACTTTGGCCGGATAGGAGTCATCATTGGTTTTATGCTGGGGACTCTTGCCCTGTCCATGTTTATTGCCGAAACCCAGACTACCATTCTCACTATCTGGGAAACCGGCATAGCCTGTGTTGTTTTTATTATTTTGCCCGATTCTTTGCGTGAAAAAATACCGGTCAAATCTATAGGGCCGATCAGCAGTTTTAAAGCAGAAGGACCAATACTGGATCAGCGGATTAAGGAAAATACGCGCAGCCGCATGGAGCAAATTGCGGGCGTGTTCGACGAGCTCAGTTCAACCTTTACCAGCTCGGCCCAGCCGGTTCGTTCCAGTGACGGTGCCAGCCTGAATTACCTTTATGACGAAATCTCCCATGGTTTCTGCGAAAACTGTTCACGCTACAAAAGGTGCTGGGGGGATGAATGTTACAATACTTCCCAGGAGATGCTGGATATATTCACCCTGGCTGAGACTCACGGCAGCGTGGGCTATGAAGAGTGCCCGCCCGCTTTCAAACGCCGCTGTATTTACGGGCGAGAGCTGATCAATGCCATAAACTATCTGTTTGACAATCTGCGTATAAATGAGTACTGGACCGAGAAGCTGTCCGAATCACGCGACCTGGTGGCCACCCAGCTCAAAGGGGTGGGACAGGTAGTAAAAAATCTGGCGGAAGAAATGGATGCCAGAACCGTAGTAGATTTCAGCCTGCGGGAAAAATTGTTGAAAGAGATCCCCCGGCTGGGGGTGAACATAAAAGACATTACCCCGGTGCGAACCGGGGAACAGGTACGTTTGCAGATAGTAGCCTCGCCCTGCACGGATGGCCGGGGGTGCAGCCACCAAATGGCTCCCTCCCTCTCAGCTTTGATGGGTGAGCGCATGGAAGTCTGTGAAAAAAAATGCCCGCGCCTGCCCGGCAAAGGAACCTGCGAATTTAGCCTCACCCGGGCCTTTACTTACAAAGTAGTCACCGGGGCGGCCCAGGTGGCCCGCGACCAGGTTTGCGGCGACAGCTTTACTCTGGCTACCCTGGCCGGGGGAAAACAGCTGGCCGCTATTAGTGACGGCATGGGGGTAGGGGAAAAGGCGGCCACCGAAAGCGAAGCTGCGGTAAAACTGCTGGAGAACCTTTTAAGCAGCGGCTTTACTAAAGAACTTGCCCTCAGAACTATTAATTCCGTTCTGCTTTTAAGGTCGAGCGCCGAGACCTTTACTACCCTGGATATGATGATGATTGATTTATACACGGCTGAAGTCGATTTTATCAAAATCGGCAGTGCTCCGTCTTATGTAAAACGGGGTAAAAAAGTCGGGGAAATAAACTCTAATTCATTACCCATAGGAATTCTGGACGATTTGGACCTGGCCTGTGAAAAAATGGCTCTCTGCCCGCGCGATATAGTAATCATGGTCAGCGACGGAGTGCTGGAGGCAGGCCGTAAAACCGCCAGCGACAACTGGGTCAAAGAATTTCTGGCTGATGTCGATGAAAGCGATCCCCAGGTCTTGGCCGAAATGATGATAAACCGCGCCTTAAGCTTAAGCCGCACCCATCCCCGCGACGACATGACCGTACTTTGCATGTATATCGACATAAGCTGAAAAGTATAACCGTATGATAATCCGGGCAGGGGGACGGGACAGGCATAAGAACCGTCCCCGTGTCTGGTTTCATCCCTGCCTGAAATCTCCCCCTTTGCCTAATCCGGGGCTTTGTTGACTTTATTCAAAACTTGGGTAGGATTAGTATAAAGGATAGCAGGAGTTTGGTTATGATTAATAAAGTTAAGCGTTTTATCAGCGAACATCAGATGGTGCAGGCGGGCGATTGCATAATCATAGGTGTTTCCGGCGGGCCGGACTCCATGGTTCTGCTTCATATTATGAAAGAACTGCGAGCTGTTCTCGGTATAAAAATTGTCGCCGCCCATCTTAATCACAAAATTCGAGCCGAAGCCGGTGAGGAGGAGGAATATGTCCGGGAAACCTGCCGGCAATGGGATGTGCCCTTCTACGTAAGGCGGGAAGAAGTCCTGGAAGCAGCCGCACGCTATAAAAAGACCGTGGAAGAAGCAGGGCGTGATGCCCGCTATCAATTTTTCAGCAAACTGATGACCGATTTATCGGCCCAGCATATTGCCACCGCTCATCATCGTGACGATGTGGCCGAAACTGTCCTTCTGCACCTGTTGCGAGGTTCAGGTATAAAAGGTTTAAGAGGCATCATGCCGGTCAGCGGAAGCATAATCCGCCCCTTGATGGCCTTGGATCGTGCTGCCGTTTTAAGCTATGCCGAAAATAATGAGATCAAATATTGCACGGACCAGAGCAATAATGACCCTCTTTATCTGCGCAATCGCATCCGTTTACAATTGCTGCCCCTCTTGCAGGAACAATATAATCCCCGTATAAGCGATACCCTTAACCAGCTGGCTGCCATAGCCCGCGATGAAAATCAGGTCATGGAGCAATTGGTCTACAATGACTGGCCGCTGCTGGTCAAAGAAACCCGTGATAATCTGATCAGTCTGGATTACTCTGCCTTCAGCCTTCTTTTGCCGGGCCTGCAGCGAAGAATTATCATACATGCCTTAAGCCTGCTGGCAGGTGAAACGGGATGGAGTATGGAAGATATTAATATAATCATGGATTTAGCCACCAGGCCGGGTTCATCCCGGGTGGTATATCTTAAAAAAGGGGTAAAAGTTAATAAATCCTACCGATTGCTGGTGTTTTCCACTTTTATCCCGCAATGTCCTGAATTTAGCTACCCGGTTGAGGTCCCCGGGAAAATTACAATTAAAGAAACCGGGGAGGTGTACAGTTTTGATCTGACGGAACGTATTAATGTAAGAGATCCGGATGCCATTTATCTGGATTACGATAAAATGGGACCGCTGCAACTGCGTTCCCGACACCCGGGAGATGTATTCTTCCCTTATGGGATGGGCGGAAAGAAAAAGCTGAAAAAGTATTTTATCGACCTGAAAATACCTGCTTTTGAACGAAACCGCGTTCCTTTGCTGGCTTCCGGCCCGGATATTTATGCGGTACTGGGTTATCGTATTGCCAGTCTGGCAGCTACAGATGCTCATACCAGCAGAATAATTGTAATAAAGAAGGAAGTCGGGGATAAAATAATAAAATGAACCATGCACCAAGGTTAAGATGAGCAGTAAAATTGAAAAGAACAGGTGGTTATGCTACAATATGACAGAATTTTTATTTAGAACGAGAGGGAGGTAAAGTTTTGGACAGAGCCCTTAAAAATATTGCTATATATGTTCTTATCGTGTTGATTGCCCTATTTGCCATAAAATTGACTTCAGCACCACCGGAAGAAGTGAAGGAACTGTCGTTTCCTCAATTATATAGCAAAGTACAGCAGGGACAGGTAGAAAAGGCATCCGTGGAAATAGACGACCTGGTTTACAATATCAGCGGTACGCTCAAATCCGGGGAAAAATTTACGGCCAATGCTCCCAAGGACAGCCAGGTGGATATAATCAAGGCTATGCAGGAAGCCGGAGTTGATTATGATACCCCACCGGTTCCGCCGCCGCCATGGTGGACTTCTTTATTTTCCACCCTGTTGCCTATAATTATACTTATTGCATTTCTGCTGTTCATTATGAATCAGACTCAGGGCGGAGGCAACCGGGTAATGCAGTTTGGTCGCAGCAAGGCCCGCATGCTCTCCAGCGAAGATATCAAAATTACCTTTAATGATGTGGCCGGAGCGGACGAAGCCAAAGAAGAGATGGCGGAAGTAGTAGAGTTTCTGAAAAATCCGCAGAAATTTATCCAGATAGGAGCCAAGATACCCAAGGGGGTACTGCTCTACGGCGCGCCTGGTACCGGTAAAACCTTAATGGCCAAGGCGGTGGCAGGAGAGGCCGGGGTACCCTTTTTCTCCATCAGCGGTTCCGACTTTGTGGAAATGTTTGTTGGGGTCGGAGCGGCCCGGGTAAGGGATCTGTTTGAAAATGCCAAGAAAAACTCGCCCTGTATCGTTTTCATCGACGAAATAGACGCCGTCGGAAGGCAAAGAGGCGCCGGGCTGGGCGGGGGCCACGATGAACGTGAACAGACCCTGAATCAGCTGCTGGTGGAAATGGATGGTTTCACCACCAACGAAGGCATCATCGTCATGGCTTCCACCAACCGGCCGGATATACTGGACCCGGCCTTGTTGCGGCCCGGACGTTTCGATCGTCATATATTTATAGACAAGCCCGATGTAAGAGGGCGGGAAGCTATACTTAAAGTACATGTCAAAGAAAAACCGCTGGCCGATGATGTCAAACTGGACATACTGGCCAAGCGTACCCCGGGCTTTACCGGTGCTGATCTGGCCAACATGGTCAATGAGGCGGCTCTCCTGTCCGCGCGCCGCAATAAAGATATAGTGGGGATGCAGGAAATGGAAGAGTCCATCGAGCGGGTCATCGCCGGTCCGGAGAAAAAGACCCGGGTTATTTCCGAAAAAGAAAAGCGACTGGTGGCTTATCACGAAGCCGGCCATGCCATGGTAGGGCATAACCTGCCCTATACCGACAAACTGCATAAAATCTCCATCATACCCCGGGGCCGGGCTGGAGGCTATACTTTGCTGCTGCCGGAGGAAGACCGCAACTATATAACCAAATCATATCTGCTGGACGAAGTTACCACCCTCTTAGGCGGCCGGGTAAGTGAAGCTCTGGTACTGCATGATATCAGCACCGGTGCTCAGAACGATTTGCAGAGAGCCAGCAGTATTGTGCGCAAGATGATAACCGAATACGGCATGTCGGAGGAACTGGGACCCTTGACTTTCGGCCATAAAAGTGAGGAAGTCTTCCTGGGGCGTGACATCTCCCGGGACCGCGATTACTCCGATGCCATAGCCTATGCCATTGATAAAGAAGCCAGCTCTTATATAGAAGCCAGCTATCAAAAGGCGGAAGAGATATTAAAAGCCCATATGGATAAATTGCATAAAGTAGCGGCACGCTTGATGGAACAGGAAACCATGGAAGCATGGGAATTCGAGGCCATCATGAAAGGCGAAGAATTAAAAGCTCCCGAGACTGCGGAGGTACCCGAATCCGAAACCGCCCCGGAGGCGGGAGAAGAAAATCCGGAAGCTTAATGTCATCCTGAGGCAAAGCCGAAGGATCTTTCCAACTAAGAGATTGAAAGATCCTTCACTGACGTTCAGGATGACAAATGTGTTTCTTGCTTCGACCACAGAATATAGAAATAACACGTAAAAATTCCGACACAGGCCGGCCTACAGGGCGTTAGCCCTTCACCCATAGGGCACAACTGATGTTCCCTTCGGTCACTATTAAGGACGCAGGCCGGTGCAGGGCATAGCATGGGAAACGAGCGACCGGCCCTGAAGCCCGCTCCTGACGTCGGGGCTGTAGGACCTGCTACGGTAATAAAGAGTAAAATCGCAGGCCGGTGCAGAGATTTTCCTGCATACTTTAGGCCCGTGTGTTATCGTGTTTAGAAAAAGCAGAGTTGAATTTAAAATTAATCTAAAGGTGGAGGTTTTATTAGTGGAAAGAACATTTGTAATGGTTAAACCAGATGGTATGCAAAGAGGGCTGGCCGGAGAAATAATTAAAAGGCTCTTGACCCGGGGATACAAACCGGTAGGTCTTAAGCTCATGATAATAAGCGATGAACTGGCACGGCAGCATTATGCCGAACATAAAGATAAGCCCTTTTTTGGCGAATTAGTTGATTTTATCACTTCCGGCCCTGTTCTGCCCATGGTCTGGGAAGGACCAGGAGTTATAAGCGGGGTAAGAACTATGATGGGCAAGACCAATCCCAGCGATGCCGCACCGGGGACTATCCGGGGCGATATGGGAATAAGCTTATCCCAGAATGTTATCCACGGCTCTGATTCACCTGCCTCAGCCGAGCGTGAAATCAATCTGTTCTTCCGTCCGGAGGAACTGCTTTCCTACGACCGGGTCCTGGATAAATGGATATTTTAGCCTGAATCCCGAGGCCTGGCAGCTGTTGATTGCCGTTGCCAGGCTTATATTTAACCATGTCTGAGCAATTTCAGCCTTTCTCCCCATCCCATTTCACTAGCGCTCAGACCAGCCCTGACTTTGGTTTCCCAACCGGGACTCCTCCTCATGTTGGTTCGTACAGCCGAGTTTGAAGAGGTGTACCCGCAGGATATTGTTGCGGAATGCTTGACTCGCGCTGTTCCAGCAGGGGAAACCCCTTTCTCCCGGGTCTGCTGCCCGAACCAATGTTAAAACGACCACAGCTAAGTCAAATAGCCAGGGAAGTTGTATCTAATTTTAATTTCGAAAGTTGAGGAGGAACGTTATGAAGACCGATGTACAGATTGCCCAGGAAGCCAGTCTGCTTCCGATTCAGGAGATTGCGGCCCAAGCCGGCATAAAGGCAGACGAACTGGAACCCTATGGCCATTACAAGGCCAAAATATCGCTTAAATTGCTGGACCGTCTCCAGGATGAAAAGGACGGTAAACTGGTGTTGGTCACTGCCATTACCCCTACTCCGGCGGGCGAGGGCAAAACGACTGTAACCATAGGGCTGGGCCAGGCCCTCAACCGGGCCGGGCAGAATGCGCTCATAGCTCTGCGGGAGCCTTCGCTGGGACCATGTTTTGGCCTCAAAGGAGGAGCCACCGGGGGCGGGTATTCACAGGTAGTACCCATGGAAGATATTAATCTGCATTTTACCGGTGACATTCATGCCGTAACTACAGCTCACAATCTGCTGGCTGATTTATTGGACAACTCCTATTATTTCAATAATCCCCTCAAGATAGACCCGAACCGCATAGAGTGGCCCCGGGTAATGGACTTGAACGACCGTTTCCTGCGCAATATTGTAGTGGGAATGGGTGGCAAAGCCCACGGGATACCGCTGCAAAGCCGTTTTGATATAAGTGTAGCCTCGGAAGTCATGGCATCACTGTGCCTGGCGCATGATTTAACTGATCTGAGAAAGCGTTTTGAACGCATAATCGTAGCCTACAACGAAGCCGGTGACCCGGTAACAGCCGCCGAGGTACAGGCGGTAGGGGCCATGACGGTACTTATGAAAGACGCTATTAAACCCAATCTGGTACAGACCTTGGAAAACACCCCGGCCCTGATCCATGGCGGGCCTTTTGCCAATATAGCCCATGGATGCTCTTCGGTTATTGCCACCCGGATGGGTTTAAAACTGGCCGATTATCTCGTAACCGAGGCCGGTTTCGGAGCAGACCTGGGCGCCGAGAAGTTTATGGACTTAAAATGCCGTACGATGGGACGGGGACCCGACGCCGTGGTTCTGGTAGCTTCCATCAGAGCTTTGAAAATGCATGGCGGGATGCCCAAAAATCAGTTGGGCCAGGAGGATACCACGGCTCTGGAACGGGGATTAGCTAATTTACAAAAGCATGTTGAAAACATGAGACTGTATAACGTTCCTCTAGTAGTAGCCATAAATCAATTTCCTACTGATACCGCGGCTGAAATCGACCTGCTCTTAAAACGCTGTGCTGAATTTGGCGCAGAAGTTGCTCTGTCGACCATCTGGGCCGATGGCGGAGCCGGAGGAATGGAACTAGCCGCCAAAGTAATGGAAGCCTGTAATAAGACTTCCAACTTTGCGCCCTTATACAAAAACGACTTGCCTTTAAAAGAAAAAATCAATACTATCGCTACCAAAATTTATGGAGCAGATGGAGTCAGTTATACCAAGATAGCAGAAGATACTTTAGAACGATTTAACCGCATGGGTTATGGAGAACTGCCGGTCTGTGTGGCCAAAACCCAGTATTCTCTGAGTGATGACCCCGCCTTGCTGGGTCGTCCCCAGGGATTTACGGTAACGGTCAGAGACGTAAGGCTGTCAGCCGGGGCCGGATTTATTGTTCCGCTCATGGGCAATATCCTGACCATGCCCGGCCTGCCTAAAAAACCAGCCGCCTACGAGATCGATATCGATCCCAACGGCATTATTTCCGGATTATTCTAGCAGGTACTAACAGGGAAAAACCAGTAAACCCGTAGTGCAGGGCATAGCTTGGGAAAACGAGCACCGGTCCTGAAGCCCCTTCCTAACGTCGGGGCTGTAGGGCCTGCTGCGATAGTAAAAAGACTGTCAAAAAATGCCCATACCCCAGAGTGAGCAAAAAAGCCCAAGAGCAAGGCATTAAGGGAAGGCCGTGATTGAGGCGTACATGAGTACGTTGATTGAACGGCCTTCTTTAATAACGCAGCTCTTGGGCTTTTTTGACGCTCTGGAACGTTTCCTTTTTTTGTCACCAAAAAGAACCTTCCGTGTAACGCAGTAATATGTGTAACACAAAAATATGGGAGGAATTTTCGACTTGCCGTTTAATATAAATACTACAGGAAATATTAGAAATAAAATATATACGAGGTGACGGCATTGAAAAGAGTTGAAATGCTATTAAAAGATGCCCAGTATAACGAGTATATCAATCGTAATGTCAGCGAGGGGATTGAAAAATTCTGCCAGCATGACCTAAGACATCATATTGACGTAGCCAGAATAGCGTATATACTAGTACTTGAACATAATGATCTTAATTATTTTGTCAAAGAAAGCAAACTGAGCGGGAAACTGGCAGCCAAGGAAGTAATATATGCTGCCGGCCTCTTGCACGATATCGGTAAATGGAAAGAGTACCGGTCAGGTGTAGACCATGCGGCTCTGGGAGCCCGGCTGGCCCGTGAAATATTGCCCCGGGCCTTTTTTAATCCCACCGAAATCGAGCATATCTGCCAGGCCATTTTCGAACACCGCAATATTAACCGGGATATGAGCTTTCTGGGTGAAAGGCTGCACCGGGCCGATAATCTGTCCCGGGTCTGCAGCCAATGTGAATATATTAGCAAGTGCCCCAAAGTAAAAAACAAAGAACTTAATATGATCAATTTAGAATATTAGCGTGACGGAAGTAAGCGTGTTATGGGGAAGTCCTTTTGAGCCGGCCACAACCGTATCCCAGGGACCGTCCCCCGGCAGCTTACACCGGTGGAGGAAAGATGAGCGGACATCACTTTATTACATTAGAGGACTCGGAACAGGCTAAACGCGTATTGACCGGCATCGGGGCTGACCCGGCCGGAGTGCAGTATATGATTCCCAAGAGTCTCTTTCGCACTATAAAACTAAAAAAGATCCCCTGCCGGGCAGCCAATCTCTTAAAACAGGAAATGCTTTCCAAAGGCGGAGAGGCGGCGGTATGCCGCGATACCATTTATGGTGAGGGAGAAACCGACGTGCTCCTTAGCGGGACGATCAAACAATTTGGGCTGCTGTTGGACAAGCTGAAACAGCAGCCTTTCGGCTTAAAGACCATTGCAGCCGACCTGGAGGCCATTCTTAATGTCCTGGAGCCCCGGCCTAAAAAAGTCCGTCTGACCCGGGGCCGGGAACTGGAGCTGGGCCGGCGCACCCTCATAATGGGGATTCTCAATACTACTCCCGATTCCTTCTCGGACGGGGGCAAATACCTTAAGCCGGAGGCAGCCCTGGAGCACGCCCGCCAAATGATAGCAGACGGCGCCGATATCATAGATGTCGGCGGAGCCTCATCCCGCCCTGGAGCAGAGATTGACGGTGCCAGGGAAGAGATGCGGCGTATTATACCGGTAGTGGAAAAACTGGCGCAGGAGAATGTCATAATCTCCATCGACACCTTCCGGGCTGACGTAGCCCGTGCTGCTCTGGAAGCCGGCGCCCATCTGATAAACGATATCGGCCGGCTGCAGATGGACCCGGGCCTGGCCGATGTACTGGCCCAACATCAGGCTCCGGTGGTCTTAATGCACAACCGCATGCAGTTTAATCAGGAAATTCCCTATGAAGATTTGGTGGCCGACATCATCGTCGAACTGGATGAATCCGTCCGGCAGGCTAAACAGGCGGGTCTCACCGAAGAGCAGATAATCATCGATCCCGGTATCGGTTTTGGTAAAACGCAGGAGCAAAACCTGGGGATAATCAAAAACCTCAAATCTTTTCAGAGTCAGGGCCTGCCCATACTGGTCGGAGCCTCCCGCAAACGTTTCATCGGCGCCGCCCTGGAACTGCCGGTAGAGGAGAGAATGGAAGGCAGTCTGGCCGTCCTGGTGATGTCCATCATGAACGGGGCCGACATAATCAGAGTACACGATGTCAAAGAAAGCGTGCGGGCAGCCCGCATGACCGACGCGGTGATGCAAAATGGATAAACTGATTGCGCGCGGAATGACTTTCATGGGTTGTCACGGAGCACTTCCGGAAGAAAAAATCAACCCGCAGCCTTTTAAAATAGATTTGGACATGTATCTGGACTTAAGCTCAGCCGGCCGGCAAGATGATTTACGGCTAACGGTCAACTATGCCCAGGTATTCGACCAGGTCAAAAAAATTGTCGAAGGGGAAAGTTATAATCTGATCGAGGCCTTGGCCGAAAATATAGCCGCCTCTATTTTATATTGGTTTCCCCTTTCCGGAGTAAAAGTTACGGTGTATAAACCGGAGGCACCGGTAGAAGGTGTGTTTAAGTATTTTGCAGTTACTATAGAGCGTTTTGCAAATTAATCCTTGCTCTTTAAAATAGTATATGCTAATTTAAAGGATGAACCCATACAAATGAAAAAACGAGTAATAATAGGAATGGGCTCAAATTTAGGCAAAAAACGACAAAATTTGAGCATAGCCCGTAAAATGGTTGCAGCCCTGCCTGAAGTTGAAATAGTAAAAATTTCTTCTTGCTATTCGACTTCACCCTGGGGGAAAATCAATCAAGCTGAGTTTATAAATCAGGTTATGGCAATTGATACAACATTGCCTCCCCTGGTTTTATTGCATCAGCTGTTAAACATTGAAATTAACATGGGACGCCAGAGACACGAAAAGTGGGGTCCCCGGAATATAGATCTTGATATCCTCGTGTATGGAGAAGAAGTAATAGACTCCGAGGAGCTAAAAATTCCGCATCCATACATGCATGAACGGTTGTTTGTCCTGATTCCTCTGATGGAAATTGAACCGGAGTTTGTCTTTCCGGGAGGGGTCAAAATCAAGGAGGTGTTGGCTAGAGCGATAGCCCGAGATAGCGAGAGTACCGTTAAGAGGATATAATTTTCAAAGGTGGGTCTCCCGCCGAAATCCTCGCAATAATCCGCATGTATCCTGGTAAGGAACAGGACGGAATTAAACAGGAGAATACTCCTGTCATTGGAGGGGGTTTGCTTCGTGACGAGACGGATTGGCATAATCGGAGCGGGAGTTGTAGGAACAGCAGTTGGGGTGGTACTAAGCCAGCAGGGTTATGAGATTACGGGTGTCTACGATGTAAAATCTGAATCTACACAACAAATTGTGGATAGGATTGCATGTACCACTTATTCATCACCTCAGGAAGTTTCTCGCTCGGCAGACATTTTGTTTATAACTACTTCCGATACAGCCATCGAAAGTGTAGTAGAAGAGCTGGCGGCTTCTCATGCTTTTCATGCCGGACAGGTATTGATACACATGAGCGGCGCACAGTCTTCGGAAGTTCTTGATAAAGCCAAGCAGTTTGGCGTAAGGGTGCTATCAGTGCATCCTCTGCAGTCATTTGCCAGTACCGATATGGCCATTAAAAACCTGCCCGGTTCGATGTTCAGCATCGAAGGCGACAATGACGCTTATGATACCGCGGTATGTTTGGTGGAAACCCTGAAAGGGGAATATTTCTTCATTAACCGGCAGGCCAAGCCTTTATATCATGCCGGGGCCTGTGTAGTTTCAAACTATCTGGTAACATTGATTGATTTCGGGGTCAAGTTCCTGGAATCGACCGGAATTCCCAAAAGTATGGCAACCAAAGCCCTGATCCCTCTGATTCAGGGTACCGTGAGAAATATTGAAAATATTGGTATACCTAAAGCCTTAACCGGACCGATTGCCCGGGGCGACTTGAACACGGTCTTGAAACATCTGGACTGTCTCGAAGAGATGGCTCCGGAACTCATGAATTTGTACAGTTGGCTGGGTTATTACACCACCAGGATTGCGCTGGAAAAAGGTACCATCGACCGGAATTGCATGGAAGAATTCCAAACGGCGTTTATCCGGGAATTAAATCAGTTTGAATCGGTAAGTTAAGGAGGTATTTGTTATGGCAAGAGTTTCAACAGCTTCATTATTAACCAAAAAAGAAAATCATGAAAAAATAACTATGCTTACTTCATACGATTATTCCATGGCCGGTATGGTTGACGCCGCCGGCATTGATATGATTCTGGTGGGAGATTCACTGGGCATGGTGACCCTGGGTTACGAAAATACCCTGTCGGTGACCATGGACGACATGATTCACCACACCAGTGCCGTGGTACGCGGTACCACCAATACCATGGTGGTAGGAGATATGCCTTTCCTTTCTTATCATATCTCCACCCAAGAAGCGGTACGCAATGCGGGCCGCTTTATTCAGGAAGCCGGAGCACAATCGGTCAAACTGGAAGGCGGTACCGAAAGAGTGGATACCATCAAGGCCATTCTGGATGCCCAGATACCCGTCATGGGACATATCGGCATGACACCGCAGTCAGTCAACCAGTTTGGCGGCTTTAAGGTGCAGGGCAAAGATATCGAAACTGCCAAAAAGATCATTGACGACGCCAAAGCCCTGGAAAAAGCCGGTGTTTTCGGCATGGTCCTGGAATGTGTGCCCACCCCGCTGGCCCAGAGAATCACCGAGGAAGTGGGAATTCCCACCATCGGAATCGGGGCAGGGCCCTATTGCGACGGTCAGGTCCTGGTAGTAAACGATATGCTGGGTATGTTCAAAGGACATATCCCCAAATTCGTCAAAAAATTTGCCAACCTGGAGCCGCTTATCATGGAAGCTTTCCAATCTTATAAAAATGAGGTTGAGGCCGGGACTTTCCCTGGCCCGGAGCACGGCTTTACCATGAAAGACGATGTGCTTGAAAAACTATATTAGTTAGAAAGAGGAAGGACAACCATGCAGATATTTAGCGCTCCCAACGAAATGCAGCAATGGTGCCTGGAGCAAAAAAAACAAGGTAAATCCATCGGTCTGGTACCCACCATGGGGTATCTGCACGAAGGACATCTGGCCCTGGTCCGGGAAGCCCGCCGGCGCTGTGATATAGTCGTTGTCAGTGTTTTTGTCAATCCCATTCAATTTAACGTAGGACAGGATTTTGAGGATTATCCTCGGAATTTGGAGCACGATAGCGATTTGTTAGAAAAGGAACAGGCTGATGCTATTTTTGCACCGACAATAAAATCAATGTATCCACCGGGGTACAATAGCTTTGTCGAAGTGCTCGGAGAAATGACGGAGAAGCTCTGCGGAGCTTCCCGTCCCGGGCATTTCCGGGGGGTAACCACCGTGGTCAGCAAACTGTTCCATGTATGTTTGCCTGATTTGGCCTTTTTCGGACAGAAAGATGCCCAGCAGGCCTTAATCATCGAAAAAATGGTCCAAGATCTGAATTTCCCCTTAAGTATCGTAAGAGTACCTATCGTAAGAGAAAGCGATGGTCTGGCTTTAAGCTCCAGGAATGTCCACCTGGACGCAGAACAAAGGCAGGCGGCGCTGGTTTTGAACCGGGTGCTCAAGGAGGCCGACAGCCTTATTGCCGGCGGAGAAAAAGATGTTACTATTGTAAGATCATACATTAGACGAAGCATTGAAGCAGTTCCACAAGCCCGGATCGATTATGCGGAAATATACCGCGCCGACGACCTGGGCGATCTGGAGAAAATAGAGGGCAGAATTATCATTGCGCTGGCAGTATGGTTCGGTACCACCAGGTTGATTGATAATCTGTTGGTGGAGGTGTAACACTTGCTTCGCTACATGTTAAAATCCAAACTGCATCGTGCGGTTGTTACCGATGCGAATCTTAATTATGTAGGCAGTATTACCATTGATGCTGATTTAATGGAAGCCGCCGATATTCTTCCTAATGAAAAGGTTACGATTGTAAATAATAATAACGGCGAACGGTTTGAAACCTATGTAATCCAGGGTGAGCCGGGCTCCGGGGTGGTTTGCCTTAACGGAGCCGCCGCCCGTCTGGTACAAAAAGGTGATATCGTAATCATTTTGACTTATACTATACTCGAAGACAAAGAATGCCGGGATTTTAAACCACGCCGAGTCTTTGTTGACAGCCGTAATAAGATACAGGAAATATGTACAGGAGAATAGACGGGAGGTAATCCAGTATAATGGCCGGTACAGCAGAATATATTGCCCGACGCAAAAAGGAAATAAATGCACTGATTCTGGCCCATTATTACCAGAATCCTGAGATTCAGGATGCAGCAGATTTTGTGGGAGACTCATTACAGTTAGCCCAGCAGGCGGCCCAAACCCCGGCTGATGTAATAGTCTTTTGCGGAGTCAGTTTTATGGCGGAAAGTGCCAAGATATTAAACCCCGCTAAAACTGTTTTATTGCCTGAAGCACAGGCGCATTGTCCGATGGCGGCTATGGTTACGGGGGAACAACTGCGAGAATATAAGCAGCAGAATCCCGCTGCGGCAGTAGTATGTTACATAAATTCCTCCGCCGAAGTAAAAGCAGAAAGTGATATCTGCTGTACTTCAGCCAATGCCGTACAAGTAGTGAATTCCATTGAGGCAGACCGTCAGATTCTGTTTGTGCCCGACCGCAATCTGGGCGCCTATGTCCAGCAGCAGACCGGCCGGGACATGATTATGTGGGAGGGCTATTGCCCGGTCCACGATGTTTTGACTCTAGCCCAGGTTGAAACTCAAGCCGCGCTGCACCCGGAGGCCAAAATCGTGGTTCATCCCGAGTGTCCGCCGGAAGTAACCCGGAGAGCCGATGCGGTTTGCTCAACAGCAGGTATCTTAAAATACGTGCAAAACAGTCCCGTCAGGGAATTTATCATTGGAACCGAAGAAGGATTTCTGCATACATTGAAGCAAAACTGTCCGGGTAAAACCTTTTATCTGGCCCGGTCCGGCTTTATCTGTCCGGACATGAAGTATATTACCCTGGACAAATTGGCGGCAGCACTTGACCAGATGACCTGTAAAGTGGAAGTTCCACCGGATATACGACAAAAAGCCTTCCATACCCTGGACCGGATGCTGGTACTGCGGTAGAGGAGGCCAACAGGCAAAAAATAAAATAAGGAAAGTCTTACGCCCGGCCCGCAGGTAACTGTTCCTGGGGCCGGGCCATCTTGCAAAGGATGAGACTGGAATAGCAGGGGTGAATTATGATTACAACAAGGTATATTGGGGTTCTCGAAAAGGACACTCCGGTACTGGCTACCGATTTTCTGATTATCGGCAGCGGAATTGCAGGCCTGTTTACGGCTTTAAAGGCCTCACAGCATGGACAGGTAGTAGTCCTGACTAAAAAGACCATCAAAGATTCCAATACAGGTCTGGCCCAAGGGGGAATTGCCGCCGCGGTACACGAGGAGGATTCCCCTTTTTTGCATCTGGAAGACACTCTGGAAGCAGGAGCCGGACTATGTGATATCGAGGCTGTGGATGTGCTGGTGCAGGAAGGCCCGGCCCGGGTACGTGAGCTGATAGAGATGGGGGCTCATTTTGATACCAGGAACGGCAGCATTTCCCTGGCCCGGGAAGGCGCCCACCGCAAAGCCCGCATACTGCATGTGGCTGATGCTACCGGCGAAGCCATACGTCTGGCCCTGGCCAACAAATGTAAGCAAAATCCCGGTATCAAAGTGGTAGAAGATCAATTTGTGGTGGATGTACTGACTGATTCCGACAACCGTGAGTGCCAGGGGGTACTCGTATATGACAACCAGCGTCACCGCAATATTATATACACAGCCCGCGCCGTAATACTCGCCACCGGAGGAGCCGGGCAGCTTTATAAATATACCACCAATCCTGATGTTGCCACGGCTGATGGGATGGCGGCCGGTTATCGGGCGGGATGCCGGCTCACGGACATGGAATTTATCCAGTTTCATCCTACCGTGTTCTACAGTGAGGATAACCAGCGCTTCCTGATATCCGAAGCGGTACGGGGAGAAGGCGGCCTGCTCCTGAACACCGAAGGGGAGAGGTTCATGCCCCGCTACCATGATTTAAAAGAACTGGCTCCCCGTGATGTAGTGTCACGTGCCATATTAAGTGAAATGAACCGTACCGGAAGCAAATATGTCTATCTCGACATGACCGGAATATCTGGTGTAACCGAAAGATTCCCCAATATCTACCGAACCTGTCTGTACAAAGGCATTGATTTGAGCCGGGAATATGTACCGGTCTCACCCGCGGCCCATTACACCATGGGCGGCATAAGAACCAATACCTATGGCGAAACCGGCGTCAATGGTTTATATGCCTGCGGCGAAGCGGCCTGCACCGGCGTACACGGCGCCAACCGGCTGGCCAGCAATTCGCTGCTGGAAGGCATTGTATTCGGGCACCGCATCGTGGAACGGGCCGGAGAAATAATGTACCGGCGCCAAGTAAAAATAGAGGAAGTATTGGAAAGCTATGACCGCAACTGGGTCTATGAACCTAAAGCACCGCGGTTTTTGCCCGCCCAGGCCAAGCGCATCCTGCAGGATATTATGTGGGAAAAGGTAGGCATAATAAGAAATGAAACTGACCTCAAAGCAGCCGACCAGGTAGTACATGAGTTAATTAACGGTATTAAACGGGCCTATGACACCCCGGCCTATTATGAGATATTAAATATGCTCACAGTAGCCCATATCGTGATCCAGGCGGCCCAGTGGCGCAAAGAAAGCCGGGGAGGACATTCCCGCTCCGACTACCCCGCCCGCGACGACATCCGCTGGCATACTCACATGCCCTTCGTCAACTGCTAGGGTATTGGAGTATGAAAATAATTCAACACAGAAGGACACTGATTAATTATGATTAACACAGATTTTTTATAATTGAGAGTTTTGCATATTTAAATTTTTCCTATGATTAAGCAGTAACTTTACGAATGTCATCCTGAGGCAAAGCCGAAGGATCTTAAGATTCTTTGCTGCGGCTCAGAATTATCACGCGATGTCCGCACCACGATAAACGAATAGTATGTCATCCTGAACGTAGTGAAGGATCTTGCAGTCTCCGAGATGGAAAGATCCTTCACTACGTTCAGGATGACAAAAAACGTTATTCATAGCAATGACAAATGGAGTTTTTGGAATTATGCAAAACTCTCAATTAATAAAAACCGTAGGCCGGTGCACACCATAGCATGGTAAACGAGCGACCGGCCCTGAGGCCCGCTCCTAACGTCGGGGCCGTAGGGCCTGCTACGGTAAATAGGAGAAAAACAACCCGTAGGCCGGTCTACAGGGCGGAGCCCTTCAGGCCGGTGCAGGGAATAGCATGGTAAACGAGCAATCGGCCTTAAGATAAAATTGAAAACCCGTAGGCCGGTCTACAGGGCAGAGCCCTTCAGGCCGGTGCAGGGAAAAGCATGGGTAAACGAGCGACCGGCCCTGAGGCCCGCTCCTAACGTCGGGGCCGTAGGGCCTGCTACGGTAAATAGGAGAAAAACAACCCGTAGGCCGGTCTACAGGGCGGAGCCCTTCAGGCCGGTGCAGGGAATAGCATGGTAAACGAGCAATCGGCCTTAAGATAAAATTGAAAACCCGTAGGCCGGTCTACAGGGCAGAGCCCTTCAGGCCGGTGCAGGGAAAAGCATGGGTAAACAAGCAATCGGCCTTAAAATAAATTAAAAAAATCTGTGTCCCTCAGTGTTGAATCCGCATCTATAAAAACGAGGTGTTTTTTATGCAATTTCCCGGATTGGACGACTTAATCAAGCGTGCTCTGGCCGAAGATATCGGCCATGGCGATATTACGACCGATAACATAATCGATGCCGCACAGACCGCTAAAGGATTGTTCTATGCCAAAACAGACGGAATAGTGGCAGGCCTGCCGGTATCCCGGGAGGTTTTCAAACAACTGGATGCCGGGATAGAATTTACGATCATGAAACCGGAAGGCAGCCGGATTGTGCGCGGCGACTCTATAGCCGAAGTACGGGGCAAGACCCGGGTCTTGCTGACCGGAGAACGCACCGCCCTTAATTTCCTGCAAAGATTGTCCGGTATCGCCACCCGCAGCCATAACATGAGCAGCTTAATCCAGGACTACCCGGCCGTACTGGTCGATACCCGCAAGACCACACCGGGACTGCGGGTGCTGGAGAAATACGCCGTATCCGTAGGAGGTGCCCGCAACCACCGTTTTGGCCTCTATGACGGAGTAATGATAAAAGACAATCATATCGCAGCCGCCGGAGGCATCACCCCGGCGGTAACAGCCGTCCGTGCACGGGTACCTCATACTGTCAAAATAGAAGTTGAAGTGGAAACCCTCGACCAGCTGCAGGAAGCTCTCGCCACCGGGGCTGACATAATCATGCTTGACAATATGGAAATCGAGACCATGAGAGAAGCGGTAAGTATAGTAAACGGCCGGGCCCTTCTGGAAGCTTCGGGCGGCATAACCGAAGACCGCCTTACTGCTGTCGCCGCCACCGGAGTGGATCTCATCTCGGTTGGAGCCCTCACTCACAGCATAACCAGTCTCGACATAAGTTTCGACATCACCCCGGATTAAAAAATACACAATCACCAGTTCCGGATTAATTCCGGCTCCCGCTTGGCCAAAAACCTGCTCTGACTAAATTTATATACTTTCGCCCACTTCGGCATTATAGTACTATATTTAATAGCCAAATTCTACCCGGGGTATACTGTAGATGGGACCGGCTTCTAGACAGCCTGGCTTTCGGCCGGTCGCAGGTGCAGGAGATTGTGATATAAAAAGAGAAATCTTAATTAAATGCAATACAGCAGGGTCCTGTCATCCTGAGGCAATGCCGAAGGATCTTGAAGATTCCCCCTACGGGGACTACTTATGCTCCCTGCGGTCGCTATTAAGGAAGCTTGCTAACGCTCAGAATTATCACGCGATGTCCGCACCACAATAAACGAATAGTATGTCATCCTGAACGTAGTGAAGGATCTTGCAGTCTCCGAGATGGAAAGATCCTTCACTACGTTTAGGATGACAAAAAACGTTATTCATAGCAATGGCAGGTTGGAGGTGAATAAGGGATTGGCTGATTCGATCACAGATGTAAAAGGCATAACGGTAGGCTCGTGGGAAGACGAAAAAGCTCTGACCGGGTGTACCGTAGTATTGACCGGCCGGGAAGGCGCCGTTTGCGGTGTTGATGTAAGAGGCTCGGCACCGGGGACCAGAGAGACCGATCTCCTGTCACCTATTAATACGGTCGAAAAAATCCATGCCGTTTTACTGTCCGGCGGCAGTGCCTTTGGTCTTGATGCCGCCTGTGGAGTAATGCAATTTTTAGAGGAACAGGGAATCGGCCATTCGGTCGGGCCAACAGTCGTACCCATAGTTCCCGGCGCCGTTTTATTCGACCTGGGCGTGGGCGATTATCGAGTCAGACCCAACCGTGAAAGCGGTTATCTGGCCTGTAAGAGGGCCGGCCTGGAAGTACGGGAAGGCAATGCCGGGGCCGGCATGGGAGCAACCGTAGGGAAACTGCGGGGCTATAGCCATTGCACCAAAGGCGGTCTTGGTACCGCTTCCCTTAAACTTAAAAATGGATTTACGGTCGGTGCCCTGGTGGCACTCAATGCCTTTGGCGATATTTTAGACCCGCAAACCAGCCAATTGATTGCCGGAGTGAGAAACAATGACGGCAGTTTGTTAGGAACCGAAAAAGCCTGGCAGAAGGCCAAGGGTGAAGTGAATCTGCCTTTCGGTACTAATACCACCATAGCCATAGTGGCCTGCAACGGCGAATTCGACAAAGGCCGGACCACCAAAATTGCCCAAATGGCCCACGACGGTCTGGCCCGGGTCATCCGCCCGGTGCATACCATGTGTGATGGTGATACCATTTTCGCCCTATCTACCGGGGAAATGGCCATGGATGTAAGCGCAGCCGGTTACCTGGCCCAGAAAGTCCTCAGCCAGGCTATCCTTCGAGCCGTCTACGCCGCAGCCAGCGTGCCGGGTATAAAGTGCTGCAGAGAATAGCGTGTCATCCTGGGCGAGTCACTGTCATCGCTATGAAAAAAGTTTTTTTGTCATCCTGAACGTAGTGAAGGATCTTTCCATCTCGGAGACTGCAAG
>ENA-UOOE01000081-UOOE01000081.1-fermentation-metagenome-genome-assembly--contig:-NODE-81-length-94078-cov-117.182381_pt1 | contig 94078 bp, 95 predicted proteins | sample MGYA00245776_ERZ724021 | MGnify/ENA primary metagenome ERZ724021 (study PRJEB28704, sample SAMN03018321) | fermentation metagenome | biome: anthropogenic terrestrial biome; feature: soil; material... | reverse complement strand
TTTATATTCCCTTTTTATATTCCCTTTTTATATTCCCTTTTTATATTCCCTTTTTCAATACTGTGAAAATATGCTCACATACCACCATAATTTATTTATTGTCGACTTTCCCATAGGATTATGAGGGGTTTTCAATGAAATGTGAAAGCTGTGGAGCAGAGAGTGAAGGAAGGTATTGCAAGACATGTGGCGACATAATGGACGAAGTTGTAAGACGGGTAGGAGAAGCACGCTGGGCTGCAATCGATGATTGTTCATTTATCTATCCGCTTGTTCAGCGCGTGGCTAAAGGAGAACTTACAGTCCACGATATTATCCAATCTTTTGATGTGGAAGACTGAACTTGCTTTTTTCTTTCAGGATTTCAGTCTGAGGCTTCTGAAAACGGCTGTAAGGGCCTTTTCTTCTAATGTTTCGGCAGGCAAACAGGTTAGCGAAGGAGTTTGTCTGTTGCCTGCCGGATATCCAGTTGGGGGTAAATGTATCTGAGTTAAACCTTAAGTCAAATCTCTAAGTGCGTTATAAGGCTCAGTCTTTTAGGATTAATTTTAGTACATACCATAACCAAGGCCTTAAGGTTATATCTCTTTAACTTTAATATTACATTGTTGGGCAGTTTTCCTGCTGTCACGAGGTGGTGCTGTACATGAACAGACAGGCCGGTGGAGTTGTTTTGATATTCTTACTTGCAGGAATACTTTTGATTTCGGGATGTTTTGAAAAAGAGAATACAGGGACACCTGTAAGTAACGAATCTCCCGAAGCCGGCAAAGGGGATGAAAACATGAATATTCAGAATATAAAGGTTTTTAGCAGCGCATTTGCAGCAAACGGCAGTATTCCAGTAAAGTATACATGTAACGGAACGAATGTAAACCCGCCTCTGGAATTCGAAGGGATTCCTGAAGAGGCCGAAAGTTTAGTGCTAATTGTAGACGACCCTGACGCTCCAATGAAAACTTTTACTCACTGGATTGTCTGGAACATAGAGCCTGTAGCGAAAATAGAAGAAGACAGTATACCCGGGGTCGAGGGAATGAACGATTTCAAAAAGATAGGATACGGTGGGCCATGTCCTCCCTCGGGCACACACAGATACTTCTTCCGGGTCTATGCTCTGGACAGGCAGCTCGATCTTAAAGCAGGGGCAGGACGAAAAGACCTTGAAAAGGGAATGATAGGACATATTATTGCCGAAGGGGAGTTGATGGGAAAATACAGTAAGAAATAATTTTTGAGATGTGGAGAGTGGAGGAAAATCGAATGTCTGAAATGAATCCAGATTTCTTCGAAAATCCTGGGGGCAACCTGGAAAAAGCAACCTTTGCTGCAGGTTGCTTCTGGGGCATTGAAGAAGCTTTCCGCCAAGTTAAAGGTGTGGTTGCAACTGCCGTTGGCTTCAGCGGCGGGCATTTTGAACGCCCTACATACGAGCAGGTCTGTACTCTTGATACCGGGCATGCCGAAGCAGTTCGGGTGATCTTCGACCCAAAAGTGGTGTCTTATGAAACCTTACTTGATGTCTTCTGGAAAATTCATGATCCCACTACAAAGGATAGACAGGGTTTTGATGTCGGAAAACAATACCGTTCAGTTATCTTTTACCATGACGAGAAGCAAAAAGCTGCTGCGTTATCTTCAAAAGAAAAACTTGAAAAATCAGGGGCTTTCAAAAACCCCATAGTGACCGAGATTGTGCCGGTTTCCGAGTTTTATATGGCTGAGGAGTATCACCAGCAGTATTTTGAAAAGAAGGGCTTTCTGCAGAATGTTCTCAGAAGCTTGAAGAAATAATTCCTAAAGACAAAAGCCTTATAAGAATTTAAATTGATAAAGTAATCTTTAAAAAGCCCTTTAGCGGAACAGCGCTTAACTGGTGCTCCTATTACTTTATAGCATATTTTCTGTTTTTCTAGCTCTTTTAATTTTGTTGGATAATTTGATAAACGTTCTACCTAATACAGATATTAACTTATTAATTTTTGAGGCAATGTTATGAATTTTAAAATTCTAGCCGCTGTAATACTAATTTTATTAGGGATTGCCGTTTTTTCTGTTTATTCTGGCTCCAGCAACGAAGACATTCCGGACGACAACGGTATAATTCAAAAAATAGAAGTTAACAACAGCAATTTCTTTGAGGTTTCGGAAGATTGGGATGGCTTTGAAGCAGTAGTCATAAACACTGATAAACTCAGGAAGGATGCAGATAAAGGAAATGTGACTCTTAAATTAATGGGGGAAAATTTTAAGATTAGAATACAGGATGTTTCAAGAAAAAGTGGTGAAAACGGGTACTACTATTATTATACAGGACATATTATCGGAAGTAAACAGGGAAAAGCTGACTTATATATAGACGGAGAATATTTATATGGGTCTGTTGAACCCGGGGAGCCGTGGAATGTTACATACAATATTGCCCATACTGATAAAAGATATAAAGGAAAAATAGTTCACGTTATATTTATGCAAGATTGGGAAAAAGAAAAGGAAAGACTGGAAAAAATGGGAATTGATCCTCTACAATTTTCCCTCAGAAATAGTGATTCCAAAAAGCATGTAATGTCTATTGAGATTTTTGATTTTAATAATAAGTCCGTATTCAAAGAAAAATATACAATTAACCCCGGAGATACGATCTCTTCGCCGAAAATAAATGCCGAGTTGGGGCAATATAAGTATGAAATTATTCTGGATAATAAATCTACATTTGGACAAAGAGTAACGGCAAGTTACGCTGCTAATTTAGGTGGTTCAGAAAAACTGCATATTAATATCATTGATGATCCAGATAACCCCATTGAGTTCGCAAGTGAAATTGCCTGATTAAATTCTTTTCTCCTTTCTTGTCGCAGTTGAAAAGAACTTTAAGCCTAACGCAAGATTTCCTTCATCCAGGAATCCTGGATAATTATTTACCTTCCTGATCCTATTTTTCCTCATGATTTTTGACCCTATAACTGTCTGCAACCTGGAACTCCAGAACCGCTTTGTAAGGTCCGCAACTCACGAATTTCTGGCTGAGGAAGACGGAACGCCCACTTCCCGGCTTGGAGACCTTTATGAAGAGCTTGCAAAAAACGATGTCGGGCTGATTATAACCGGCTATTCCTATGTTCTTCCGGGCGGGCAGAGTGATATCTACCAGCAGGGCATTTATGATGATCGTTTTATTGAACCCTACAGGAAGATAACTGAAAGGGTGCATAGATACAAAAGCAAAATCGTGCTCCAGATCGTGCACGGAGGGCGGCAGGCGAACATTTCGGACGAATATCCGGTTCCTATGGCTCCTTCGGAAGTAAAAGACAGTCATTCGGCAGTTGTACCGAGGGAAATGACCGAACAGGAAATTCAGGAAATAATTGAAGCTTTTACAAAGGCGGCTATTCGAGCACAAAAGGCAGGTTTTGACGGTGTGCAGCTTCACTGTGCCCATGGCTTCCTTTTAAGTAATTTCATTTCTCCCTATACTAACAGGCGGACGGATCGCTGGGGAGGCTCGATAGAAAACCGAGCAAGGATTATCACGGAAATTGTCAGGCGCATAAAAGAGGAGGCCGGAGATTCTTTTCCCGTTCTGGTCAAACTAAATTCAACCGATGGCTTCCAGCCTGGTTGTTCAAAAGCTGAAAAGGGACTTGATATTTCGCAGGCGGTAGAAATTGCAAAGTTTCTGGAAAAGGCAGGAGTATGTGCAATTGAAGTTAGCGGAGGAATAGGTGAGGCAGGTGGGGTAACTATAAGGACCGCAATCAACAGTCCTGCCAAAGAAGCGTATTTCAGAGATTGTTCTAAAGCAATAAAAAATGCAGTAAGTATTCCAGTAATTCTTGTAGGCGGTATCAGGTCGCTTTCAGTTATTAATGATCTGCTTGAAAACGGGTTTGCAGATATGATTTCTATGAGCAGGGTCTTTATTAGCGAACCTGACATTGTCTTGAAATTCAAATCCGGAGAGGTTAAAAAAGCAAGATGTGTCTCCTGTAATCTCTGTTTTGATCCTGAGGGCATAAATTGCAATTTCCAGTTTGAGTAAAGAATCGGATAAATTTTAGTTATCAGATAAATTTTAGTTTTGAGTAAAGGATTGGATTCAACTTTAGGTTTGAGTAAAATCCTGAATTTTCTTTTTCCTTTGCCATTTAAGCTCTACTATATCTCACCGGGCTGTATCTGCCTGTAGTACTGTATCTCCCCTACCTGTTTTACTGTCCTACTTTACATTTGGATTTCATGGAATATTTAAACTCAAACTTTAACGTATAATTTTTATAATAGATTGATGCAAAAGAGATAAGCCTTCAAGGCTATCAATCGGATTCCGGTTTATTTTTTACGGAGTCCGCTACCTTAAAACATTTGTGAGGAAAGTAATAATGTCAGAAGAGAACCGTGTCGGTAGTAAAATACGCCAGCTTAGAGAAGCTAGGGAAATGACTGTTGAAGAGCTGGCTGAAGCCAGTCAGAGCAGCGAGGAATTAATCCAGCAGCTAGAAAACGGAGCCCTGGTTCCGTCCTTAACACCTCTCTTAAAAATTGCCCGGGCTTTAGGCGTACGTCTCGGTACTTTTCTGGACGATATGCCTCAGAGCGGACCTGTTATTGTCAGGGCAGGACTGTCAGAGAACGTAGTCCGTTTTTCGGGGAAGACTGAGAGGCCCAAGAAGAGTGCTCTTGAGTTTTATTCCCTTGCCTCGGACAAAGCAGACCGCAACATGGAGCCTTTCATTATTGATATTCATCCTTCCCCCGAGGAAAGCCACCAGCTCTCTTCTCACGAAGGAGAGGAGTTCATTTATGTCTTGTCCGGGGAAATCGAAATCTTTTACGGAAAGGATACTCATCGGCTAAATGCTGGAGACAGCATTTACTACGACTCTATTATCCCGCATGACGTCCATGCAGCAGGAAAAGAGGACGCAAAAATTCTAGCTGTAGTCTATGCTCCTCTGTAAAGTCGCAGTCAGGTAGAGGAGAAAGTAAGAACTTAATTTTAACTGGCTGAAAACTCCAGATTTAAGAAATTAAATACAAGTACTTGAGAGTTAAGGAATCAAAAATGTTCAGTACAATCGTTAGTCCGCGCTTTGGGGACATAGATGGGCTTGGGCATGTGAATAATACTGTCCTCCCTGTCTGGTTCGAAATTGGAAGAAACTCTATATTCCGGCTTTTTTCACCGGACCTTGATCTTAGCCCTGATGTATGGCATCTGATTCTTGTCAGGACTGAGTTTGATTTTCTACGCCAGATGTATTTCAGGTCTGATGTGGAAATAAGAACTTTTATTGCAAAGATAGGAAACAGCTCCTTTACTGTCGGACACGAGGCGTGGCAGGAAGGCGAACTCAAGGTAAAGGGCCAGGCAGTGCTGGTTTATTACGATTTCAAGCTCCAGAAAGCAATGCCTCTTCCTGATTCAATCCGCAAAATTCTGACAGAGCATATGCTTCCTGTGATGGATAATGCTAAAACGGATACGGATTGATTCCCCTTGCTCTATTTGAATGTACTTGACTGACCGCCCGCAAACCGGGCTTTGGAGTATACGAGACATAGCTGCTCGCAAGCCAACAGTTTCTAAAAATATGTAATGAATGTGAGAGGCTGAAACCATGCATCTTATAGAAGACTCCCTGGGTAAATTCTTTGAAAAACAAGTGGCTATAGATCCTGACCATGAGTTTATAATTTATCCAGACCGTAACCTTCGTTTTACTTATGGGCAGTTCAATGAAAGAGTTAATAACCTTGCAAAAGGGCTGCTCGCTATCGGAATAAAAAAAGGAGACCATGTGGGGATCTGGGCAAAAAATGTCCCTGACTGGCTTACCTTCATGTTTGCAACTGCGAAAATCGGAGCAGTGCTTGTTACTGTAAATACCGCCTACAAAAGCCATGAGGTAGAATATGTATTAAAACAGTCCGATATGAGGGCCCTGGCTTTGATTGATAGCTTCAGAGACGTTGATTATCTTGAAATAATGAATGAGCTGGTTCCTGAGCTCAAGAACTCGGAAAGAGGGCGTCTGAAAAGCAAGAAGTTTCCATGTCTTAAGAGCATAATCTATGTAGGACAGGAAAAGCACAGGGGAATTTATAGCACCAACGAGCTTCTACTTCTTGGCAGCCATTACCCTGATGACGAGCTTAAAGAGATTATGGAAAGTGTCACTGGTGATGACGTGGTCAATATGCAGTATACGTCGGGAACCACTGGTTTTCCAAAAGGGGTTATGCTGACCAGCAAAAATATCCTCAACAATGGGCTCTCAATAGGCGACCGTCAGAAATTTACCTATAAGGACCGGATCTGTTTGCCTGTGCCTCTTTTCCACTGCTTTGGGACCGTGCTCGGAATTATGGCAATTTTGACTCACAGGGCAACGGTTGTTATGCTCGAAGTTTTCGATCCCCTGCTTGCGCTTGCAGCAGTCCAGAAAGAGAAATGTACGGCACTCTACGGCGTGCCTACAATGTTTATTGCAGAGTATACACACCCGATGTTTGATATGTTTGATCTTTCGTCCCTAAGGACAGGGATCATGGCTGGTTCAACCTGCCCTATCGAAGCCATGAAAAAGGTCGTAAAAGACATGCATTGTTCTCAGATTACGAGTGTTTACGGGCTTACGGAAGCATCTCCAGGCATGACCCAGACCACTGTGGATGATCCTGTAGAGCTGAGAGTTGAAACCGTAGGGAAGTCTTTCCCGGGCGTTGAAGTCAGGGTAGTTGATCCGGATACCAATGAACCCGTGCCTACGAACACCGTTGGGGAACTCTGCTGCCGCGGGTATAATGTGATGAAAGGCTACTATAAGATGTCCGAAGAAACGAAAAAGGTAATTGATGAAGATGGCTGGCTTCATAGTGGAGACCTGGGAACCTGCGATGAAAACGGCTATTACAGAATCACAGGCAGAATTAAGGACATGATTATTCGGGGAGGGGAAAACATCTATCCAAGGGAGATCGAGGAATTCCTGCTTACCATTCCCGGAGTTACAGACGTCCAGGTTGTGGGTATCCCTGACAAAAAGTATGGGGAAATCGTAGGTGCCTTTGTGATTCTTAATAAAGGTGCAGATCTTACAGAAGCCGATATCAGAGACTATGCCAAAAGAAAGATCGCCCGTTATAAGGCTCCAAAACATGTATTCATTGTAGATGAATTCCCGCTGACAGCAAGCGGTAAGATTCAAAAGTACAGGCTAAGGGAACTTGCTGTCGAACTTCTTAATAAGCAGGATGAAAACAACAATTGATTAAAACGACAGCTATTGAAAAATAGTTTATCAAATATTATTTTCCTAATTGGTAGTGCTATCGGCCATTCAGGTCGATTTTTATTTTTCATTCTGATTTAATTCCTTAATTCTTTTGCTTTAAAATTTAAAGCCATCAAAAAATTAGATGTCAGCAAATTTTAAGGATTGATCTTATTTTTGGAGCATATTGGAAATTGTTCTTCTATCCAAAAGTTTATGATACTACAAAAACGATAGGCAATTGAATATTTGACGTAATTTATTATATATACAATTTCAGCATTAGAAGGATGTAGTTGTAAGAGAAGCGCAATAGTGCACCTTTGTGCATAGCGTATGGGGAGTTTTTTGTAGGGGTTTCATCCGATTGAGAGCTCAGGGATCACATTAGGAGCTCTCAATCAATCACCACATCAATCACAACCAATTAACAACCAATTGAATGTCTGCACTGTTTCTCTTACAGCTATGAGAAGAATATTGGGGAGTATTCTTCAAGGGGGTTTCACCGATTGAGAGTTCTAGGGTCATCAAACAGAGCTCTCAATCAATTACCAACCTTTAACTTAATTTTAACTTAATTTTAACTTAATTTTAACTTAATTTTAACTTAATTTTTAACTTAATTTTTAACTTAATTTTTAACTTAATTTTTAACTTAATTTTTAACTTAATTATATTTTTAACATTTATATAAAATATACTTATGATCTTTTAGCGTCATTATAAAATAACATAGTTTATTATTCTGGAATAAATTGTATTAACAATCTAATTCTTCTAATTTTAGAAGTTCAGCTTTTGAATTATCCCCAACCCTTACCTTCAATAAATCTTTCAAACAATCTATAACTGCCCTATTCTATTTAAGTCCTTTGATGAGTCACTTTTATGAGGCACTTCTGTTTGTATGAATACTAACAAAAGTAATTTATTCTTTAATTGTATGGATTTTTGTTTCTAAAATTTTTTATACCAATCTCCGCGAAACAGACCAATTAAGGAGTTTTGGTCTCTTAATAATTTCTTTGTTAGTTAATGCTTTTATTAGTACAAAGATTACTACTATTGTTTCTTCTATAATCCGGATTTACTTCGGATAAGCTGATTAAGTTTTATACTGCTGCCTGCCAAAAATTAAATTTCTATTATTGAATCCGAAATATCAGATAGTTTATATTAGCCAGCTTATGATACATTAAGTGAGATTTTTACCTTTTTATCGCTATCCGGCGATAAAATAATCTTCTTATTTAGTAATACTGGCTTAACATCCGGATCATTAATTTTTTAGGAGCTAGATAATGAATTCCTAAGCTTTGGATAAATCAGGAATGGTTTGCTACCTAATAGGCATAAATGTGGCAGAATTCCGGATTAATATAAGAAATTTAAAGGGCAGGAGATTGATTTCTATAGGAAACCTAATCTGGAGTAAGGGGACATAGGATTAACAAGAATTATTGTGGGGTTGGTATTTCGCCATTTAATGAAAATGAGCTTGATGAAGTCAGGACTATTGAAGACGGATTCAAAAAAGCGTACAGTGGGGATCTGAGAGGAACAGTAGAAGCTCTTGAAAAACTCAAGGGTTTTGTATTCCAGTTGATTCATTTAAATGCTGATGCTGAAAACGAGTTGGATATAAAAACACTTATTGTCTCGATAGGGGATATAGCGAGGGTAACTGCTGAAATGAAAATGGAGCAGGCATGTTCAGTGTCAGGGCGTGTTCTTGGAGATATAGCACTTGAAGCTGCTGGTGAGAAAAGGGAACCACTTGCTATAAAGGCTTTGTCTATTGTCGGGAGTCTTGCCTTGGAGTTTACGGAAAAAGGCTTGGATGCAGCAGCCAGAGGTGTAGTTGAGTCGCTTGGAACTTGCGGGAAGACCTTTTCAAGACAGAATATGGAAACCCTGACAAGTCTTTCTGAGATTTACCTTATGCAGTTGTCCCTGAAATCCCTCAAAAAAAAATCTCATGGTGCTGGTATTGCTTCTATAGGCTTCCTTGGAGAGATTGGAGTTACTTCGGTAGAACAGGCAATAGAAACTAGTGCTCTGGAAGCTGCAGTTATTCTTGAAGATCTGGGCAATGCCGCTGTAAGGGGAAACAATGAACCTTATGCAAAGGCAGTGATTGAATCACTTGAAAACATGGGCACTGCGGTCTCTAAACACAGTCTGAAAAACATCCTTATCCAGATAGCATGGTCTTTGGAAACTATCCGGGTGCTCACTTTGGAACGGGGCTTGAAAGGAGCTTGCTTTGCCGCCAAGGCTGCGCTTGAATCCGTTAACACGGCAGGTCTGCTTGATGCAGAACAGAATCTGGAAAAAATCAGGGAAATTAAGGAATTTCATTCTTTTATTCTTAAAAAAGTTAAATAAGCAATTGGGGAAAGCTAGAGTTAATGAAGCAGATCTGGAGGGTTGAACACTTAAGATCTTTAACAAACCGGAAGTAGAGCCTGAAAAATATATCTTTTCTACATTTAAATAAAAATGACCAAAAGAAAGAAGTCAATATAAAAAACCATTGTAGAAAAAACATTACATAAAAGTCTCTTTAGAAAAAGTCATTATATAAAAGAAGTTTAATGTAAGAAGAAGTTTAATGTAAGAAATTGAATATGGTGCTCCGGCCGGGATTCGAACCCGAGTCTTCGGCTCGAAAGGCCGGAATGATTGGCCGGACTACACTACCGGAGCACATCGCATCTCACAGCGAAACCTTCAATAGACTTAGTATTATATAAATCTGTCCCTTACCTATCTCTTCTGGCGTAATCTATTATCCAGATAACTTTTTATGCAACGACTGTTGAAATAATTTTATGTCATATTTATATATAAAACGCAACTTACTGTAAATAATTTCTTAAGTTTCACAGGATTTTCTAAAAAAGATGGTCAATACTAAGGAATTTGGGCGGCCAGGCTATAGGTCATGAACTTTCGCGCTCAACCTCTGTATAGGCAATTGACAGCGTTAATTCTGCAAAGTTGCATGTTAAGAGAAAACCGTAATTATCTTAAGGAAGTCAAAAGAACAATTTAGCCAACGCAGTATAAAAATACGCAATGAAAAAGTACATCATGAAAAATTTATTACAAAAAAGAATATGGTGCTCCGGCCGGGATTCGAACCCGAGTCTTCGGCTCGAAAGGCCGGAATGATTGGCCGGACTACACTACCGGAGCTTTTGTTGTGTCTTATTTTCCCTTATTGAAGGGGTTCTTCAATAAGGGGTTCTTCTATATATATTTAGCGGCTGTCGGCACTTTCGAGAATGTTATTGGCTGTTGGATTCTAAATCTCTCTTAAATATCTTCATCTCCATCATCATCTTCGATATCAGCTTTAATTTCACCGGTCTCTTTCGATCTTTCAGCTTCTTCCATGAGATTGCCAATCCATTCACCGAGTCTTCCGCAATATTCGGGTTGACAATCGCCGGTGCAGCCTGTACAAGCCGAAAACAATGATCCTGCAAGCAAGAGGTCGTATTTTTCCTTAACCTCTTCCTTTGCTTTCAGTAGGTATGTTCTTGCCCCGTTTGAGACTCCAACCTCTCGTATAATTAGGTCTTTATCCAGAAGCTTTTTTATGATCCTGGAGCATTTTCTGCTATCGATATCCAGCTCTTTCCAGATAACGTTCTGGAAAACGCCTTCTTTATGTCTTCTTATTATATTATAGGCTTCTTCTTCAAGATCCATGATTCCACACTAATAAAGTTCCTTATGAAGTTTATTCTTCTACAGGAGTGATCAGTATGATGTTATTACCCCGAAGCACTACTGAACCAAGAGAACGAACTTTTTCTCCCTTTACAATCTCCATGGTATCTACAAGATGAAGGTTCATGTAGTCATCCACACTCTTAAGGGTACCTTCAAGCAGATTAAGGTCGCCTTTCATCTCTACCTGGATCCTTGATCCAACGATTTTCTGAACTTTTTTATTTGGGAACAAATTTAAACCCTCGCTGATTTATTCTCAATCTTCCCCGTACTCCCGGGTTTATGTTTTTACATCCCAAGCCGGTGCGGGACAAGCCGTATCAGAGCCACATTCACGCCTGCAGTCCGCTTGTTGCCTTTATCAGTCGCTTACTGCCAGTAACCGAAAAATTTTTCTATATCGTCACTCCACCGGCTTTTAAGAAAAACTAAAAATTACATACCCTTTACAGAGATATATAACCATCGATCTCCAGAGCTCTTAAAAGATCCCCAAGATCAACTAGATTCTTCCAGAAGCCACATCAAGCTTCCGAGTACCAGGATTTACAGGACACTTATCCTAATAACTGCTCCTAATAACTGGTTTTTGGTCAAGCTTTTTAAAAAAAGCTTGTGTGGCTTACAGGACATCTATCCGGATAAATGTAAAAGTCATATACATAAGGGCCAGAGAGAATATCAAATGTAACCCTGGAGGTCTGTACTTTCATCAACAAGCTTTGCAGATTCCTTTCTCTGCCTCGGGATTGCTCTTGCAATGGGTCCGAAAACGGATTCGTATTCATTTATATGCTGGGTCAGCCAGCGGGAAAGCTCAAGTGCAGCTACCGGAGAGAGTATTACTTCGGTTTCTATACGTCTCTGGATAACCCTTGACTCTGAGGCATCCCCGAACAGCTTTGGAGTGTCATTGTAAAAACCGATCCTAAAATCATAAGGGCTGTGCCCACCTGCAGCTCCTATAGCATATATCTGCCTGAAGTTTTCAGGTTTCACAAATTCGATTGTAATGCCTTTTTTAGCCTTTTTAGGAGCTACACTTTCGATATTTTCCCTGGATTCAATATCCTCGGTCATAGAATTACCTCTACTTTTGCTCTCAGAGCATCTGATCAGGTTAGATCTCATGTGCTGCCAGCTATTGAAAAGCCGGCGGTTCTATCATATAAACAATGCAGTCCTGCATAAGCAGGAACATCTTCAACTCATTATACAGTAAACTCATTATACAGTAAACTCATTATACAGTATTATCTGCAAAAACGTTTTTGATCTTTTAACCCTGGACTTTCTTTTTAAGTCTTTTTGCTTCTTCTGCAACTCCCTTTTTGGAGTGTACCTTTGCTATCAACTCTACGGCATCAAGGTTTCTGACTGCATTATCCAGGTATCCGAAAACGTCACCCTGGTATGCCGAGATCCCGTACTTATCTTCAAGTTTCTTTACAATCTCTGAAGGGTCAAGCGCTTCTGTACGCAGCTTAATTATTTTTTCCGAAAATTTCTGTTCTGCGCAGCCGCAGTAAGGCGAATCTTTGCATAAACATGTTAAAAAATCCGAAGCAAAGTTTAACAGGAGCTCCCGAATTTTTGCATCAAGCTGGGAAAGGGACTCCCCATCAAAGATTATATCAAGGGTAGCTCCCTGAAAAATCCTTGAAGGCATATTCACATGCAGGGAGCTTCCTATCTGGTTTGCGTACTTAAAATAAGCTGCATCGAAAAACTCCAGGTTCGTTGCAATTTTCAGGGGTTCATTCTCTCCAAGCACTGCATCCCTGATCAGAAAAGCTTTTGATACCGGAAGGAAATGAGCCGTAATAATTTTTCCAAAACGCGTAAGCGTTATTCGGTTTCCTTTTCTTTCCACAAAGCGATAACTCTGGAGGCGCAAAATTAGTTTGTCAAGGTCGTAACTTCCGAACATCAGGTTATGGATCATCCTAAGATCCTGCACCGAGGAGGTAACTGCAACTGATGCAAGTACTTCCTCAAGCTGTTCAGCTTCTCCGTAATGTACGCCTGCTGAGAGCATTTCTCCCTGGAGTAATTTAATTGCAATTTCTTCTTCTGTATCGGATTGGGAACCTGAATACGATTTTCCAGGTACGGGCATAAGCACGACAATTCCTCTGTCGTGGTAATCAGGTCTTCCTGCCCTCCCGCTCATCTGCAGAAAATCCTGGACTGAAATCCAATCTATTCCCATTGCTAGGGACTCAAAAATTACCTGGGAAGCCGGAAAATCCACACCTGCCGCGAGAGCAGCCGTGGTCACAATTACTGGGAGTTCTCCTTTTGCGAAACGAGTCTCAACCCTCTTTCTTTCATACTGGGAAAGCCCGGCATGATAGGGCGCCGCCTGAATCGAAAGAGCCCCTGCAAGCTTGTGACAGTTTCGGCGAGAGTTTGTAAAGACAATTGTCTGTCCTCTATGCTTTTTGGAAGAGAACATTGAGTATTCTTCTTTCGCAAGATGGGAAATCAACTTTGACTTTTCGTTTTCCTGGCAGAATAGGAGATGCCTGTCAATAGGGACAGGTCTGTGCTCATAACGGACAAGCCTGGCTCCGAGTTTCTTTGCATAGGCTGCAGGATTTGCAACAGTTGCCGAAAGATAGATGAATTGAGCTTCGGGAGCCACGTATCTCAGCCTTCCTATAAGCCCGTCAAGTCTGTGACCTCTTTCCTGGTCTTCTAGAGTATGGACTTCGTCTACTACCACAGTTCCTATCTTACCCAGAAAATCGGCATTTCCCGACCTCAGCATATGGTCTATGCCCTCGTAAGTCCCTACAATGATATCCGCACTCGGGCTGGTCTGCATTTTCACGCGCTGAGATGTTTTTATGAGAATTGCCCCTATCTTTATGGAAGTGGTAAGCCCGAGTTTTGAATATCGCTCTTTGAACTGATCATACTTCTGGTTTGCAAGTGCAACTAGGGGAACGAGGTAGAGCATTTTTCCTTTTTTTTCAAGAAGGTTCTGGATGCCTGCCATCTCCCCTATAAGGGTCTTTCCAGTTGCTGTTGCCGAGACTACAAACTGGTTTTTTCCTTCCAGAAGACCGGCTTCTACCGATAACGCCTGGACAGGTAGCAGGGTCTCGGATTTCTCGAGCAGCATTTCCTTAAATTTCTTTTGGAGAGGAAGGCTCTTTACTCTAACTGTGGCACTTGTAGGATTTGTTCTTATAGTATCGTAACGTGTGAACTCAGGATCTAGCCTTTCAGGGCTCAGCATCCTGATAGTCCGTCCCAGATCTCTGGTTTTCGAGAGCACCTGCTCCAAGAAATCTATGGACTTTTCCCCATACTTAACATCAGCTGTATGTACTGCACGCAAAAGTTCTTCTTTTGCACAGTCCAGGCAGATAAGTTCATCATGGTATTTGATAGATTTACTATTTATAAAGTTGAAACGTTTCTTTATCCAGCAGTGTTTGCAGATCTTAACTTTGTCCGCGTTGAGTTGGAAACCTTTTAGCATTTCCAGAAAAGCAGCCTCATTTGCAGCATCTCCTCCTTCTGCGAGCATTATCCGGTTTGCACTGCGTAGGAGCTCTATGAACTGCTGGGGAGGAATGAATTCTTCTTTTTTCTTGCCGGTGAGAAGCCTTATTTTATGAGGACGAGGTCCTTTGTAACTATCCTTTATAAGGAGCTCAGCCATATAAATCGGCTGTTTCATCCGGTCCTTTATAGCCATAACTCTTATCTTCGATTTTTCAGCGTAGCCTAGGACCCAAAGCATGATTTTTTATCCTGATATATGAATGGTGTAAGTAAGCTTTCTCTTAAAGCCTGTAATTACCAAAGTCTTAAACTTCGAAGTTTTAAAAGTTAATGTTATGCTGTCTTTTTTTGCTTCCGGCAGCATAATTTGCGTTTACAGGTGAAAGTCTATTCAAGTCTCTTAAATTCTATGCAATTTTATAATACACTTCGAGCGATTATTTACATTTAGGTCATTTTTCGGTATGCATTGCTCTATTTTCTCTTCCTAAGCAAACCTTATGTATCTTCCTTATTTATAATTTTATCACATTTGCTACCTCACCTTATAGGCAACTATTATATAAATATTTTATTACTTATTTTTTATATAAATACAATCGTCGCCTATTGGATCTAGTATCGATAGTATTGAATAAGCTATTATAAGAAATTGTTTTAAGAAATTATTTTAAGAAATTATTTGAGAAGAAATTATCTGGAAAATAACATCAAGAAAACATTTAATGAAAATGTTTAATGGCAGTATTTAATTAAAATATTTTATGAAAATCTTAATCGAAAATACCAGAGTAGAAATTCTTTATATAAAAGCAACTTCCCTGTTGCATATTTGAATATGGTTTTACAGAACGAAGGGTAAAATCCCTGAGTCTGTAGTCCAGGGAATATTTTTGTCCAGAATATATTTTGACTCAAAGTTAGCTCACAAGCAGGCTCCTTCTTTCGCAAACCTGCACCTGCAGTTTCGAGTTTCCGGAATATTTTCTATCGTGTCCGAAATAATCTCAAAGATAGCTTCCTGAGCTTTTCCCACAACCTCGGTGACTTCATCAGCGGTCAGTTTCTGTGTGGTCATTCCACAGGCCTGATTTGTGATGATGGCAAGAGAAGCATAACAGAGACTGAGTTCTTTTGCAAGACTTACTTCAGGTACACCGGTCATGCCCACAACATCTGCAAACTGGTTCATCATGCGGATTTCGGCTCTGGTCTCAAAACGTGGGCCTTCCGTACAGGCATAAATTCCCTCGGCATAGGGAAGCCCGTGCTTTTCCAGAGCATCCCTGAGAGCTGTCCTGAGTTCAGGGCAATAAGGTTCAGACACATCGACATGTACGGTCCTGTTATCATAAAAGGTAGAAGGTCTGTTCCGGGTAAAATCTATAAAATCATCAAGAACTACAAAGCTGCCCACTGGATGTCCTCGCATAGACCCCACGGAATTCGTAGAGATTACACGCTTTGCCCCAGTGGAATGTACAGCCCAGATATTTGCCCTGTAATTTATTTTGTGAGGAGGAATATGGTTTTCTCCTGCGTGCCTGGGGATTACTGCAACTTTCTTCCCTCTTATAGTAGTGAGATATGCTGTAACTTCCCCATATGGAGTCTGTATTGACTGGCTTTCAAACTCCTGGTATGAATTAAAACCAACGCCACCGAGCACTGCAACTTCAACATTTCCATCCGCTTTTTCCATTTTTTTATCTTCCTGATGGGGTTTTTACCCTGATTTTCGATCTCTTCTAGCCTTATCATGCCTTAAATCCTTTTGCAGGCCGCCTGCGATCAGGTAAGTTTTTTCTTTCTTCTATCTCTTCCTTTATTTCCGTTTTCGGAAGCCTGGTTTGATACGCTGTATTTTATGCCTGCAAGGGCGATAAGAATTGCAACTGCGACCGAATATACAAAGTACTGGAGGGCAAGGGATGGATTATTGGCAATGCCGTCCGAAAGGGAAGCTGTCGCTAAAATATATGTGCTTGCGCCCCAGAAGAGCAGCCCGGTTGCAATCACGAACAGGGAAATCGCGACATTTCTATAAATGGGTTTATCATCCATCCTTAAATCGAAGATTTTTCCGAGATTAGCAAGCAGCAGGGCTCCTGCGTACCACCAGACTGAAGCATTGATGAATACTGAGACAAGCGTAAGGATTCCTTGATACCATATTCCTTCTGCGGAATAAAGCTTCCATACTTCCATAGCTCCGTATGAAGTTGCTACAAGGATTGTAATCAGAGCAGCCGTATAGCTGATAAAAACCATTCTCTGTTCCAGAAAAGCGTCCCAAAGCCTTTCTTTTTCAAGAGCGACAAGGTCGTCCAGCCCAAAACCCCTATACAGCATGTAAAGCCCTACAGCTGCAAGAATTCCTATAATTGCACCTTCTGGATAGTGGGCAAGCAGGAATATTGCATAAATGAGAAAAGCAAGCCCTAAAGGTACAAAGAAAGTCTGTGAAATCTTTGGGTCGCTAAAGACATGTTTCAGGATATAATAGGTACTTTCCAGATTTTCACTCTGCATTACTACGATTCTTTTTACGGAGTCAATTTTCATGCGTGATTGGACAATAGGCACAAGCGTTTCGTCCTCTGCCCCATCCGAGACAAATATCGCTCTCTTCACATCATTCGTATTGAGAAATATTTCGAGCTGCTCGGCAATTTTCTGGTCTGAGATAACTCCAACGTTTTTGTCTCCTGCAAAAGAAACTATTTCAGCGTCGGCTCCTTTTGCCCGCAATTCATCAAGAATTTTGATCCCACCGAAAATCGTATTGGTATCAGAATCCTCCGGGTCTGCGATCCCAAGTGCGACAGCAGCGTGAACATTTGCCTCCCGTCCTATTATTGGGGTTTCGAGTTTTGCTTTTTCGCCTAGATCGTTATCTCTATCTATGCATATAACTAAGGTCTGCATATCTCCTCTATAACCTTCAATGGCTTACTCTATCGCAGAGAGCTGATTTTTCCTGAATACGATATCCTGATTCGGCTGCTACATCTTTCCTGCCGGAGTTTTACATAAACTCTTTTAATCAGTTAAGTTGCTTTACTTTTTACAAGCATACTATTTTAATTTATACTTTATAAGCTTGTAACGTAACAGTGTTTGTTTCAACAGTGGTTTTGACAGTGAGGAGTTTTACGGTATTTTAAAATAGAATTTACTCTTTACCTTTAAAGATAATTTTATAATTTGGAAATTCCATAAGTAAATATCTACAAAAATAGTCTCTCTTTTTGAGAGAAATTCATTATTTATATCAAAAATAAACAGGGGTTTATATGGCACAAACAATGGAAAATGAAAGTAAAGGAACCGAAGCTGAAAAAAAGAGTTCCAAAATACAGGAAAAAGTTGGAAAGCTTGGAAATGACATTGACACTCTTGCAAAGAAGACAGGGGATGAAGCCTCTAAACTTGCAAAGGGTATAAACACAGAAATAAAATCCCTATCAGAGGAAATAAAATCAATTGACGTAAAGAATGAGGTAAAGAGTATCACTGCTAGAGTTGACAAACTTGTTGATACAACAGGCGATAGTGCAAAAAAACTTGCCTCCGAGATCAAGGCTGATGTAAAGAAACTCGTAGATAAGATCGAAATCCCGATCTCAAAGAAAAAATGAAAGCTATAAATTGACAGATAAGAAGATAGGAATCTTCCAGATTAGAAGGTAAATCTCTTCTCTACCTTCTCTTTTATTATCGGTTTTGCTTCCCAATGTACATTCATTGAATCATTTATGACTCCATATTTTCAATGTTTTTCGTTTTTGTATTTTATTTAAAGAGTTAACTTTATTATTCAGCACTGCATCTGTATAAATTAAATTGGAGAGAACAGAATGCAATCATACTCCGGAATTTCCAGAAGGCTTATAGCCTCGATAATCGATATTTTTGTAATTATTTTCCTTTTTATGTTTCTAGAGCTAATTACAGAAACCATGAATAAGACCCTTTTTTGTGTCCTGTTCTTCCTCTCGACGTGGGTTTATTTTGTCTTTCAGGAGAGTTCAACCCTAAAGTCAACAGTGGGCAAGCAAGCTATGAACATTATTGTTACTGACCTCAACGGAAACAGGATTTCCTTCATTCAGGCAACAAAGCGCTTTATTATGAAAATTCTCGCTGCAATTCCTTTATTTACAGGATTTTTGCTGATTCTTTTTACTTCAAAAAAGCAGGCTTTTCACGATATCATGGCAAAGACCGTGGTATTTGTTCAGGAGGACTGATTTATTACTTTTTACTTTTTTCGTCTCACTTTCCTTTGTATCAGTTTTTTTACAACGAGTACGTTTTTTTATTATGATATCTTTATGATAAATGGGAAGTCATTTGCTGCCAGAGCAGTTAAGGGAAGTTTATTATGCCTATTTCTTTCAATCAGCACAATTTGATCCAGAACAATCCGGTAAGCTTTCAGAGATCTATCTCAAATCATTCGCTTGATATCTCTTTTTCTCCAAAACCCGTGGAAGAAATAAAACTCTTTCTTGATATGGATGGAGTCCTTACGGATTTCACTGCCGCCTGCGAAAAGCTCGGTGGCAATATGATGTTCTTGTACAGCAACGATAGAGAACTCTTCTGGAAAAAGATCACATCTGCAGGAATCGAGTTCTGGTCTGAGATGTCCTGGATGCCCGGAGGGCAGGAGCTACACAGTTTCCTTAGAAGCTCGGGACTTTGTCCAACAATTCTTTCTGCGCTTCCCGGGCCTGAGAGGAAAAAAGCCTTATTCAATGCGAGAGAGGGAAAAATCAAATGGCTCAGGAAAGAACTCGGGTCATCTTATGCAGAGGCCGCAATTCTCTGTTACCGCCCGGAAAAAGCTTTACAATCAGGGATTTCAAGGGTTCTTATTGATGATAACTCCGAAAACATTCGCGAGTGGAAAGAAGCAGGAGGTATCGGAATTCTGCATAAGAACACCAGCCGGACAATTCGGTGTTTCAGCAAAGTGCTTGAAGTCGAGCAAAAGTTCTGATCTGCTAATTATACAGGAAATAATTTTATAGGGAAAAACAGAAAAATTAGGTTTCCTTATTGCAGGCTACAATAAGAGCCACAAAATTTTGCCTATAGTTTTTGATATGTTCTCCTTCCGCACTCTTTAACCACTTTTTCCCACCGTGAATTGTGTGATCTCCACAGATGAAGAAAGTCGTTCCTTTTTCCGCATGCCTGTAAATCTCGCCAAGGTTTTCATCCACGAATTTTGCAGCCTTTTCCAGTTCTTTCCAGCTTTCTGCCCTGTGGGAAAAACGGTCAAGGGTTCTGAGGTGAACTGCCAGGATATCAGGATTTTCTTCAAGAGCACGTAGTGCATAATTCGTGATATGAAGGTCATAATCCAGGATATCTTCGGAATCCGGCACCCCATAAAAATCTTTTATTCTCCCCCTGAAACTTTCCGCACCTTCTGACTCTATGACTGCGGATGCTTTCATGCCTGATCTGTAAGCCCATTCCATGATGCTTTTCAGTTTCGGATTTTCCGAGTCTTTTGTCCTTTCGGTATAAATGTCCGCAGTTGAGTAAATATTATGCTCTTCTGGCAGATATCCTGTAAATATTGAAGCAATCGCAGGGGATGTTATAGTTGCCGGGGATTTGCATCTAAAGAGGAGTCCTTTTTCGGCAATTTTAGTCAAGTTTTTCATTATCGGAGAAAAATATTTATAAAGAGAATAACCCAGACTGTCTACGACAATAATTACTGCTCTTTTGCAGCCTCTTTCCTTAGCGTAGCTCTCTACTTCAGGAATTGGCCTGCCAGTGGGCGGAACCATAGGGATTTTCAGCAGTCTCGAGATCGTAGGGGCAATATCAATGGTGTTGCACTCTAAAATTTTCATATTCTCTCCAATATATATCTGGCAAGCCGGCTTATATGTGTTTCCTGTATTGCTTATACTCAGATATCTGTAAATAATTATACTAATCGAGTTTGAATATCCAAGGGCAGAATAAATGCCGGAAAATGAAGAGTTCTCTGAAGTACGATTTCCTGAAGAAGAAGGATTTTCAGAATTTCCATTCCTTGGATAATCAGTCTTGTTAACCAAATAGCCGGAGTCGACTTTTGCGGAGTTGAGAGTTTCTACATTGGGTTTTTCAACAGAAATATATTCGTGTGCACCATAATACTCTTCGGGGATTGGTGTGGTTAATGTGATTAATGAGAATCTGAAATTCTCGGAATCTATTCTTAAAGAAATTTTCAGTTTGTATCAAGAAATAAAGGCTCTTTCTGATGACGAGATCCTTTCCTGCTCTTCAGAAAGGCCCAAAAAATTATTTCTGAAACTGGATGCTTTAATTACACAAAATTTAGAAAGTGATGTAGTTTCTATTCTCCTGGACAAAAAGGGTCTGGAACCAATTTTCGCTCACATTAACCGATTCAGGAACTTATATACAGTGAGACTGGAAACCATGTACTCAAATGAAATCCTTGCAAGCCAATCACCCTGGAATGTGCTTGAAAATTATCCCTTTTACAAAAATTATCTCAGGCTAATCAGGACAGAATATGAAGGTTTCGGATTAAAATCCGGAGACAGGATTTTTTTCCTCGGGAGCGGGCCACTTCCCCTTACCCTTATTGTTTTCTTCAAATATCATGCGGTAAAAGGTACAGGGATAGAGCAAAACCCTGAAAGGACAAGGCTTTCAATAGAAACGCTTGACAAGCTCGGGCTTTCGAAAGACATCACTATTATTAACGGAAGCCATCTCTCCATGAATCCAATTGATTTCCTGGATCCTGATGCCGGGTCAAAGGCTCTCATAATAGCTGCCCAGGCTGAGCCTAAAAGAGAAATTCTCGATCATTTATTAAAAGTAATACCTCCAGGGTGCAGGATTTCTTATAGGATCTACGAGAAAGGCTTGATGAGGCTGGTAAACCGGGACTTTTTGCTTGATTTGCCCGAAGGTTACAGAGAATATAAGCGAATCAAACCCGAACCTCCTGCATACAATACAGTTGTATTTGTTGAGAAAAAAGAATAGTCACTCTGAAAATCTGGAGCATCACAGGAGCTTTTCCGTTACTCGTTATCGGTGCAGACATTTATTATAGGGCTTTGTAGAAATTCTATTCAAATCAACAGAAACGGATCAGATTCAATTATAAAAATCCAGTTCACGCCTTGTCAAAGGTATTTGAGATTCTTCCAGCTACAGGATTTCTACAGAGCCAAATATGCCCACAATTATAAGAACCAAAAGTATAGGAATGAACAGAGGATTTCTTTTTATCATATTTATTCCGCCTCGTATTTTTAAGTAGCTGGATGACATATGTTCTTCATGTAGTTCATACATAAGGATTTGTTTGCATTACTAAGCCTGTCGACAGTCTGTCTACTTACCGATATTCGATCTGTCAGTGTAACATGCAAATGTTTTATTCAGTATAGTCTCACCTCGCATATCAACACCATAAAATTAGGGATATATAGCTAAAATTAAACTATGTAGAATATATCCAATAAATATATAATAAACTTGTTTTATTTATAATTTTGAGGTATCAGATGATCGATTCAAAAAATGTTCCCCGATACGCACAATCTCTTATTTTCCGCAAAAGGGCATCATCTCTCAAAAAAGTAACCTCTTTCTCAATCGAGAACTGATACCCCAGACAGATCTTATACGGGCTGCAGGCATCTCTTCTCCTGCAGTTCACAAGATCAAAAAATAGCACGTCAACAAATCCGGCTGAGGCCACCGATTATCCAGCATCTTTTACGCTAGTGACCTCTAGCCATACTTCAGATATTTTACTTTCCTTTTATCTCAAGTTTCACATATCATACTTTATGGTAATGTTAATAAGTGCAAAGCTATTTAAATTTAAACAACGTGTATTCAAAGAGGAAAATGGTAGACACTTCTTTCTCATTGCTTCAAACAAATCCACAACTTTCAGTCCTGATTTTAATTCTGGTACTATGGGAGTTTTTCTGGAAGGGTATAGCTCTATGGAAGGCAGCACGAGAATCTCAGAGATACTGGTTTATCGCTATACTCATTTTAAATACAGCTGGTATTTTACCTATCCTTTATATTTTCTTATTTAAGAAAGGGAGAAAGGGAATATAAATCAAGAATATCAATCTACACATCTTTTAAATTTCTTTAATGTACTGCTATGCTTTACCCCCAACTTTTTTGCTTCTTCAAGGGGTTAATGCCAATATTTTCTGCTTAATCTCTTCTTTACTAAAGAAAACGTGTGGCTTAATAATGATAAACTTTCATTGTTCTATGTTAAAGACACTATACTCAAGATATTATCAGGAAGACTAGATAATATTTAGACTAATATAATAATAGGACAACAAGCGGGAGTAACCAAGCGGTCAACGGTTCGTGGGTTCGAATCCAACCTCTCGCACCAATTCCTTTTTCCTGTAAGCAATAAAAAATTGTACTCTCTATTTTTCTCTTTGTTTCTTTTATTATTTAGCCTTCTCGACTTAGTTCTCATCTCAAATCGTGGAACTCATAAAAATAGAAATTGGATGTCTTAAATATTAGATAGTTTATAGATTAGATCTCAACAATGACTATGAGGCCAAGCCGTCTATTCTTTATTTCAACATCTATCGCCTAACTCGTAATAAATATGAATGTCTTAAATTTTATCCAAAAGATCAATAGACTCAGTTCCATTAATATGAAGTTCCAGTTGGTCCTTAGGGGGTAAAGAAGCTTTTTGCCAAGACTTGTACTTTCCAAGCACACTCATATCTATTATCGCTTCCATTGAACGTGCTCCATGTTTATATTCTGGAACTGTCAGGAGAATTGTTAATAATTTGGGATCAATTATCGCCGTCCCATTTACCCTGTATTTAGGTCCCTTCTCACATTTTACAATTATATTTGGGGCCTTTTCTTCAATTAAAGAGCGCAATATAATTGCTCGACGAATTATGTACGCACCGTCACTTTCATCTATTTTATTAGGTCCAAGAATATTCACGTAACCTCTTAAACGACTTACAAAATCAGGGCACTTTTCTGCAGAAGATTTTTCTGTTGCAAAAGTTAGATTTTCTCTTGGATCGTTTTGTTTATTAGAACGAATACCTATGTTCTCGCAGAACTGCTGAAAATCTTTATAAATTCCTCCTGCAAAAACAAATATCGATCTCCCAATAGGATGCATACTTCCTTGGTCCATGAATTCTCCATCTTGCATAGGTACTAAAAAATATCTTAACCATCCAAGAGGCCTATTTTCAAATGTGCAATCAAATTCATCAAAAAATACAAGTGGAATTTTTCCATTTAGTGAAATATCTCTAACTCTATGAAAAGCACTTGCTAAGTCTGCTGTAGACGTAAACTGTGAAACATTAAAACCTATAATCTGTATGTTTTCAGAATCAATAATTTTTGAAACTTCTGTTATTCCAAAGGATTTTCCAGATCCAGGATACCCAAAAACAGCAATTGATAAAGGCCTTGACTTTTTTTCAGAGTAAATATATTCTTTCATTATACTCATTATACTTCGAAAACTTTCTATTTCTGCTCTATCTACAGCAGTTAGCTTCCCAAAAAATCCTACAGGGAAATGTTTAAGAGCAGATGATCCGTCTATTACAATTCTTTCAGCTACATTTAATAAATTTTGTTCTTTATCTTTTGTTTTCTCTTCCAAAATACTCCAAAAAATAGGATGTCTCTCTTCAAAATAATCCATATTCGGTAACTCAATACATTCGAAACGATTATCAAGTTCTCTTCCATTTTTTTGACTAGAGCCAAATAATTTTTCAATAGTTTGATCAAATATATTAGGGGGTTCTAGCTGTTCAGAGCAATCGTTTCCTTTACTTTTATTCTTTTGATTAGAGTCGTTTTCATTATCAACTGATCTTGCTTCATACGTGTTTTCATTACTCTCAGAAATTACTTTTTTAAGGTTCTTCTTGACACTCCCATGCCCGTTCTTTATAAATTCTTGCGAGTTAAACAAACCTTCTCCTATACCTTTTTTTATACCTTCCTTTAGAGCTTCATCAGAAAGATTATCTTCACTAATCAATTTAGAAATTAGGTTAGAGGTCAATGAGGAAATGAAAATTGCCGAACTTCCTCTCATCGAACCAAACTTTTTAGTATCCCAAGATTCTTCAATTGAAGATACATCGAAATACAAATTTGAACTCTCGATCCCTCGTCTACAATTATTCTGCACATGATTACCAGAATAATGAATAACTCCTTCAGTACCAAAGCGAACAATTACATTTGGTAAATTCTTAATGCACTTTAGCTTTTCGTTTGTATTTACTTCCCATACAAATTCAAGAGCAGTTTTTTCCCATGAAATAGAGCGACTTATATTTGCTCCCAATTTTCTTAAGTCCTCTGCATTTAAAACTAAGATTAATCTTTTATTTTTATGTACTTTCTTCCATAATTCCCCTTCAAAAAGAGGAATGTTCATATAGTAGATAATTATTGGGTTTTTATCCTTTTTTATCGCATCTGGCCATACTTTCTCTGTATCACGAAATCCATTTCCAATATCATGAATCACAACTAATTTAGCATCTTCGTCATCGTTTTGTATAACAAAAGCAGGCGGATATAGTTGATAAGGAGGAGTTATAACTCCTCCATAATTCCTAACTCTATATACTTTATTTTCCAAATCCGATTCCGAAATTGGGAACTGATCTAGTTTTATATTCACATGAAGAACTTCATTAGGAAATTGTAACGAACACCAATATTCGGATTTTGAATCATCAAAAAGCTTGGGCTTTTGATCAAATATTGAAACAACTTCACGATCTGGGTAGCATTTACTTAACATTCTAGATATGAGAATTGGACCTGTAATTTTAGGGCAAACGTTCAATCCATCATACAATTTCCAGTTTATAGTTTCATCTTCAATTTTTGAATTAGAAACTCTTGGCCAATAATACCAATCAACAGTAACGTCGCCAGCAACAATGATCTTTAGAGTATTGGAAGAAAGCATATTCAGTCCCACATAATATCATTTCTTTTAATTTACTAACACCATCTTTTAATTTATACTGTTCGATGGATAAGCAGCCATAAACACATACCTGTCTAATCTTAATAATTCTGATAATGATACACGTTATCGGTACATCTGATCCCAAAAAGCTGAAATTTTATAATAATTCAGTATATAAAAACCGTTGATTTTAGTTCTCACTATTCAGAGTATAACATAGAGGATTATATTTTTAGAAGTAGATTAACCAACATGCGAGAGTTGCCCAGCTAGGTCAAACGCGCCAAGTTTAGACCTGTCTTTTATTTTCGTCTTTGCTCAATTATTCTAACTCGTTTGCTTTTTATGGAGTTGCGGCAAGAAGATACGTAAAGGATCTGAACTCAAGATCTGGTATCGAAAAGGATTTCCTGGGTTCGAATCCTACCCTCGCACTAAACTTTGGGTTTATGGGTAACCTAAAAAACGCAACGCTATTGTAGATAAAATCTATCTAAATTATATATTTAAAATCTCTGTTAGTTATAGTATTTTAAATCTAAAAGGAAGTAAATCAAATGAAAGGTGGAAATAGGGATATTACTGAGACCGAAGCTGGTGTGGAAAAAAACGTAATTAATATGCAACAACCTCACTGGGAGAAGGTGTTTGGAAGTACATGTTCTAGGTTTGGAGATGAACCGAGTTATCCTGCTAGAAAAGCAGCAGCTATTCTTGAGAAAGAAGGAAAGAATAAAATCCTCGAATTGGGATGTGGTCAGGGCAGAGATACTTGTTTTTTTGTCAGTAAAGGCTTTCATATATATTCTCTTGATTACACTGAAGGTGGACTAAAGACAGTAGAGGAAAAAGTCAGGAACATGGGGCTTTCAGATTCTATAGTTACTCTAAAGCATGATGTCAGAAATCCTCTCCCATTCGAAAATGAAACTTTTGACGCTTGTTATTCCCATATGCTCTACTGCATGGCACTGACGACATCTGAACTGGAATTCCTCACTAGTGAAATAAAAAGAGTGCTAAAGCCAGGAGGGCTTAATATTTACACAGCCAGGCATACTGGAGATGCACAATATAAGACTGGAATTCATAGAGGAGAAGATCTGTACGAGATTGCTGGCGGTTTTATAGTGCACTTCTTCAGTAGAGAAAAGGTTGAGCGCCTAGCAAAAGGGTACAAGGGGCTTGAAGTCGAAGAATTCGAAGAAGGAGAGCTTCCAAGAAAACTGTATCTGGTAATGATGCAAAAATAAGCGAAAATACAGACTTAATAAGGACGAAGATACAGACTCGGGTTAAATCGATGCTTATTACACAAAAAACTAAACGAAGATAAAAGTTGGCTTTAAACCTTTGCAGCAACATCACAGTTATCTTCTATTACGTTTCTCAAATATTTCCTTACCCATACCTTATTTTTAGTCAACGCTATTTGTGATCCAGCACTAACACACATTGCAACTGCAAGAGCTTCTGATATTTCTTCCCTTCTTTCTGTGACTTCGCATGTACATGATCGTTGAGACGCGGGTCACAGGTAACAGATTAAAACGTATTGCCTACATTCTACCTCTAAAAATAATAATGATAAAAATATCTTACCCAAAAGCTCTAATACCTACCAGCATTGCTCAATCCAATAATTGTCCTTTAATTAGATAAACAGTCTTACTTTTCCCCAAAGAAGATTTCCAAGTTAATATTTGAACTAAATAGCAGGATATATTTTGCTTATTTTAGCCTTTTGAAAATGATCTAGATAGATTTTTAACAAGCCAAATGCTTAAATATATAAAAATTCCCTAATTATTATCGTACAAGTTTTTTCCCGGGCTCTTCTTTAGTTTATCAGGGTTACATTGAAAGCGTTGTACAATTAGAATGATTCCAAACGCTGAAATGATAAATTTTTGATTATTACGGGGTTATGAAGTCGCTTACTAGAGGGTGTTGCAGAAGACGATTTGTTTAACTATAAATGGATCGATAGCAGGCTAAATAAACAAAAAAGAGTCCTGTTTTTGCAGATTTATGCAGTTGGCAATTATAATTCTTGAATGAACCTTGGGGGGGAAGAAGGCGAAGAAAGCTCCAATTGCGTTAATGACAGTGGGAGACATACACTGTAGGCTCATGATCAGTCTGATCATTCTATTTTCGCCGTACGAAACAATCTGGAGGCATAGCATGCTCCGAAGATCGAAAAGATCTGAAGCTGCTCTTTAAGTTTCTGGAACTGGAGGTTTCGCAATGCTTCGAATCGTGGTCGACCTAAACCGATGTGAGAGCTACGCTCAGTGCGTGTTTGCCGCACCGACAGTGTTCTGGATGAAGGATGAAGAATCGCTAGAATATGATTATGCGCCAGATGATTCACTACGAGTGCAGGTAGAGAGGGCCGCTGCAGCTTGCCCGGTACAGGCGATCACTATTTGCTGGTTGGATAAACAATTGGGGCAGCAGGGAGAAAGTCACGATGAGCAGCAGTGATACCGAGAAGATGGTCTCCTCTATACAAAGAATAGTCATCGTCGGTGCCTCGCTGGCTGGCTTGAGTGCTGCAGAGGCACTACGTTCCGAGGGATTTTCAGGAACACTAACTGTGATAGGCGATGAACCGTACGTTCCCTATGATCGCCCTCCTCTGTCTAAAACTGTCCTCACAGGCTGGCTACCAGTAGACCATACAACCCTGCCACAGAGGGCTGATCTCCATGCCGAGTGGTTGCTTGATGTGCCCGCCATAGGGCTTGATCTGAGAAACCATAAAGTCGAGCTTGCCGACGGAATGCGGTTTAGTTTTGACCGTCTGTTGATCGCCACCGGGACTCGCGCTCGGCCGTGGCCAGATTCGGCACAGGCTTCCCTTGATGGGGTATACCTGCTGCGCACCCGCAATGATGCTGCCCAGCTACGAGCTCGGTTAGCCGATAGACCAAAGCGGGTGCTTGTGATTGGCGGCGGTTTCACCGGCTCCGAGGTTGCTTCAGTCTGCAGAGAGCTGGATCTGGTTGTCACGGTCACAGAACGCAGCGCTACACCTCTCATCGGCGCTATCGGTTCGGCCGTGGGTACGCTTGCTGGCCAGCTCCAGCGCGCTTATGGAGTCGACCTACGCTGCAACGTCACGGTTATGGCGCTGGAGGGAGATGAGAACGGGAGGCTGCGCCGTGCCTACCTCTCAGATGGTGATATACTCGACATCGATGTGGCTGTGGTCGCTCTTGGAGCAGTACGAAACGTCGAATGGTTGCGTGATTCCGGGCTGGTATTTGACTCTCGTGGGATAGTTTGTGATGCCGCTTGTCGTGCTTTCGATACCAATGGAATGGTTACAGACAATATTTTTGTCGCCGGAGACGTAGCCCGCTGGCCTCACCCGCTTTATGAGGGGGAACTTCTGGCAGTCGAGCACTGGGGGAACGCTGTTGAGCAGGCTAGGACGGCAGCACACAACATGGTATGTAATCCGGCAGATCGCTGGGCATACAAAACTCTGCCTGCCTTCTGGTCCCGTCAGTTTGGCGTCAACCTGAAGACAGTCGGCCTTCCAAGCTTTGCCGATGAGGTTGTGTTCACACAGGGCTCGATCGCAGAGCGCAGGTTAGTTGCGGTTTATGGCTACAAGGGTAGAATTGTCGCAGCGCTCACCGTAAATATGGCCCGCTGGCTGCCTGCTTACAAAGCAATGATCGAAGCCCGTGCACCGTTTCCGCCTGTAATTCATGCTCTTTATGGGCTAGCCGAGCATGGGCCAGTTCCTGCTGGATTTCCGCCTCGCACCCATAGCTCTACTCAGGCCGGTTCTGGCCCGAGTACACTTCGTCCTAAGGAATCGTCTACAAGCACCAGAGTGAAGGATCCGCATGTGCCGCCAGGATTTCAGCCTAAATGACAGGAGGCAGATTATGATACAGCAATCCTTGTATGAGCAAGTTCTTGACTACGCCAACCGTGCCAACCCCTATCCGCTCTATGCTCAGCTACGCCAGACACCAATCACACGACAGACAGATGGTAGCTACGTTGTCAGCACCTACCGGGAGATCGTCTCATTACTCCATGATCCTCGGATCGGTTCGGATTTCCGCAAGCGTTCCGTGCGCGAGCGTAATCCCGCAGGCAGTCAGATCAATCAGGAGCCTGTTTCTGAAAATCAAGCACAAGAAGCAGGGGCGGAAGTATCCTCACCCAACCAAGGTTCAGAAACGGAAGTAGTTCCAAGCTTCATCGGTCTAGATCCGCCTGAGCACGATCGACTGCGCCGGCAGGCTACATGGCCTTTTGGCCCTCCGCACACGCCGGGAAGAGTGGCTGAGATGGAACCCCAGCTGATCCGTCTTGCAAATCAGCAGATAGATACTATGAAAGGCAAGGCGTCGATTGACATCGTTGAGGACTTCGCCTATCCAATCCCGGTGACGATGATCAGTGAGCTGCTTGGGGTACCATACGAGGATCAGCCACACCTTCATGCTTTATCAGAAGCTATTATCGAAGGAATTGACCTGGATCCTCAGGAAAGCCCGGAGGAACGGAAGCGGCGACAAGAACAGTCTGGTCAGACCTTTAAGGAGCTCGAAAATTATATGGAGACATTGATCGAGCGCCATCGAAAGAAGCCTGGTTCCGATCTGCTTTCTGGACTAGTTATAGACTACGGTCCCGATGGGCCGATGTCCCAGGCAGACATTGTGAGCACTGCAAGCTTGTTGCTTATTGCCGGCCATGAGACCACAGTGAATCTGATCACCAACGGGATGCTCACACTTTTGAGGCACCCTGATGTCCTTGAGCGGTTGCAGCACGAACCAAATCTGGTTATTCGCCTGGTAGAGGAGTTGCTACGTTACGAGCCTCCCGTCCAAATTCTGCCAAACCGCGTGGCTCTCGCCGATATTAATATTGGAGGTACTACAATTTTGAAAGGCTCGCCTGTGATCCTGCTGCTTGCTTCTGGAAACCGTGATTCTGCCCGCTTTCCCGACCCCGATAAATTTGACCCTGATCGGAGGGATAATATGCACCTTGGCTTTGGCAGCGGCATCCATTATTGTTACGGTGCCCCACTTGCAAGGTTGGAAACGCAGATCGCACTAACAGAACTTGTAAGACGTCTCGAAAACCCTAGGCTTATGAATGAACCGCCTACATATCGGCAAAGTGCCACTCTACGCGGACCACGACATCTCTTTGTTGAGATCGACGGCGTGAGGGACTGAGAGTTCCAGTCACGATTTAACCGAACACGGAAGATCTGTAATTCTAGGTTCCCGTAGAGCCAAGGAGTCTAGACTATATTCTGTTTTCTGTTCAAGCCGGACAGTGCATGATTTATAAAAACTACCCTCTTAGTCTAAAACTTTCAGTCTAAAATTTTGTTTTATGAAATGCAGCTATAAAATTAAAATTCACATTATCCTTATACGAGTTACAAAAGAGCAAAAAACCCGCAATTTTTCCAGATTTAAAAGGTAAAGATTTAAAAGGAGTCCTTCTAAGAGCCTTTTTGCTCGAAGTGATCTTTACTGTTGGAGGGCTGTCTTCTGATTAACGTTATAATTTGTTAACCAAACACTATTGCCACCACTTTACGATATTTTCAAATTCTATACAGGCTGAAACCAGGCCAGGCTGAAACCAGGCTGAGACAATTTTAAAACTTAGTGTTGATGATAGTCAAAATATATCCAATCTGACTGAGCTAATACTTTGTTCTTAATCCATATTATTAAATTGAATTTTAAACTGTAATCACCCTGGGCCATATGTAATTCGTCGTATGGCAAAAATAGGGTAACGTCTCTAAAGTTTGTGCTCTCGTACATTGGGGTAAACTCATGGCCTGTGGAAACTTCACCGCTAACTGTACAGTATTTCTGGTTAAAATCCCTTAATGGTTCACCAGATCCATAGTGGAAATATGCAGCAATTTCACAACTTTTGTCCTTAAGATTGTATGTATTAAACCCAATATGGATTCTCATTCCAAGTAAATCTTCCCAAACATTGTGCTCAACCCAAACTTGTTCAATTGCCGCAAACGTTTGCTGGTAGTAACCTATGTTTCCACTTATAGTTCCAACATCATCCTGTATCATATAATCAAGATCTCTGAAAGCCTGCATAATTGAGCTCCTTTTAGATTTTACATTTCTGCTCAAAAAATGAATTTACTCAGAAGATAAAACCTCATTATTATTAATATAAATATATAATAATTAAACAATATTGAAACATATTTCCTTAATATATATCCTAAAAAAAGATCGCAAAATCGGCTGATATCTTTATATTCCTATAATTTAGGAACTTTAACTCTAACTTTTATCCCATGAGTTGAAAATACCCCTTCCTCAAAACTCTAAGCTTTGCGAAGAGTTTAGGGAGAGGTATTTGACTCGCTTATTCATCCAGAAGAACAACAGGTTTGATCAGATCTCTTGGTTTTTCTTTCATGAGCATGAGAGCCTCTTCAATTTTATCGAATCCTTCGAATATGTGGGTGGCCATTTTTTCTGGTTTTATTCTTCCGTAGATACATAGGTCTGCCATTCTTTCCATTCTCAGACGACCTCCGTTTGTCAGACCACCACGTATGTCTTTTTGAGACATACCCATCCCCCATGCAATACGTGGAATGGGAAGTATGTCTCCTGTTCCGTAATAGCTGATGTTTGACACCGTGCCTCCAGGTTTTGCAATTTTTACTGCATCTGAAATTGTGTTTTCATTTCCTCCTGCTATGATTACAGAATCCACACCTTTTCCATCCGTCTTTTCAAGAATCTGTTCAACAAGTCCACCAGTCCTGTAATTAATAATTTCAGATGCTCCGTATTCCAGAGCAAGATCAACAGAGGCTTTCCGACTTCCTACTGCAAAGAGCCTACCAGCACCAAGAATAGATGCACCTGCCACTGCCATCAGACCAACAGGACCGATTCCTATGACTGCAACTGTGGAGCCCGTTTTAATTTTTGCCATTTCTGCACCCTGTATTCCAGTAGTTGCCATATCTGATAGCATGACAGCTTGTTCGCGGGGCATTCCTTTTGGAAGATGAGCTAAATTCATGTCTGCATCATTTACATGGAAAAATTCTGCAAAGACTCCATTTTTGGAGTTTGAAAATTTCCATCCACCAAGCATTCCATTTGAGTGCATAGGTACTCCATCCTGTGCCGCCATGGATCGCCAGTCAGGTGTAATTGCAGGGACAATTACTTTATCGCCTGGTTTGAAGTCTTTGACCTCTGATCCGATTTCATCTATGACACCTACAGCTTCGTGTCCCAAAATCAAGTTTTTACGGTCTCCAAGCGCACCTTCCCAGACAGTATGAACATCTGATGTACACGGCGCGACCGCAAGAGGCCTCACGATTGCATCATATGGTCCTGCTGAAGGTCTTTCAGCATCAATCCAGCCCACTTTTCCAATTCCAAGCATTGCAAATCCTTTCATATTATTACCCCAACATTTCCAAAATAATTATTTTTTCAATGCTTTTTATAGTAACCCGCATATTAATCTGCTGTAGTGGTATTTATAATTACTAAGGATGGAAACTTGAATTTTTACTTTTAATTCAGCCAAAATATATTTTTCCTGCCGGCGGTCTGCTGAAATCTTTCTCGAATCTTTTTGTAAAAACAGAGAACTGAGAATCTTTGAAGCTCCCTTCGCCTGAGAAGTAATACTTTGCAGAGCTTGTTAGTTTTTTATCGATTTCATTCTGCGACTGTTTTAGAGTTATCAATAAGATTTCTTCCTGTAGTGATCATTCCCGAATTATAGTAGTAGGTTTTTCAGGCGACGTATATTTTTAGAAGCTTCAGAAGTGTTGTCACCTAATCTAATAAAACGTGACTCCATTAATATAGTCAAATTTATATATTTCAAACGCAATACTATGTATTGAAAATAAAGAGACGTATAATCATCTGTTGTTAAAAACCAATTTGTGTTTTTAACTAAAGAGTCTTATACAATCTTATTTTTTCAGCAATAACTAACAACCAAAATCAGGGTGAAACAAAATGGCTTTTAATGACAGAGGAAGGTCCTCCAGGGGAAAAGACAGCAGCCGTGGAGGCTTTGGCGCTCCCAGGGAAATGTACAAGACAAGATGTTCGGATTGCGGTGTTGAAACCGAAGTACCTTTCAAACCTGACCCGGACAGACCTGTTTACTGCAGAGAATGTCTTCCTAAGCACAGAAAACCCAGAGAAGACAGATACTAAGTGTTATTTGTTTAACTGAGTTACATCAACACTTATTTCTTTTCTACTTTTTAAAATCAATCTAATTCGGGGTACATCTTTTTCTTAACCCGTTACCTTTTACATTTAAAAGGAGCCCTTCGCAGGGCCTTTTTTGCTGAAAGTGATCTTTCCCTTTGGGGATGGATTTTTCTGATTCAAGCAATATTTTTCAAGCGATATTTTTCAAGCGAATTCTTGATCAAGGGAAAACATCAGGAATTGGACTACAGAATAAAAACAAAAAAATCTTCTGCATGGTCAAGTCAGTTTAAATATATTTTCCCTGCCGGCAATCTGCTTAAATCTTCCCCGAATACATTTATTAAAAACAAAAATCAAACATCCTTTTTTCCGTGCTCAGATAGATAGTTCTTAACTGCACGTTTTGAGCTATACCATGTTTTCCCTATTTTTACTGCATCTAGAAACCCCTGTCTAGCTCGTAGGCTGAGATATTCTTGAGAATAAGGAGTTTCGATGGCAAGCTCTTTTAGAGGCAGCAGTTCGTCATTTCCTCCTGAAATGGAAAGATATAGGGTCAGGTTTTCATCCACGGCTTTTGCAATGAAATTGGCAAATGGTCCCAAGTTTCCAGAATCTGCGGCTCTAAGGGATTTGTAATATTTTCCTCTATCCTCTTTTTTGAGTACGACAGGAGGATAATATCTTGCCATCAAATACAGATTTGTGAGAAGCCGGGCCACTCGGCCGTTTCCGTCACTGAAGGGATGAATTTCAACAAACCTGTGATGCAGGAAAGAAGCTGTTTCAATTGGATGTTTTTTGCTTTCAGCTACCTTTTCAATAAGTTCATCCATCAGTTTAACTATCTTCGACCAATCAGGTGGAGTCTTTACAGCACCTGCTATTCTAACGTTTCTTGTGCGGTACTTTCCGGCATCCTCTAGTATGCTTCTAGTTACAATTTCATGGATTTCCTGAATTGTAACATGATCTATTGCATGTTTTTTCTTTGCCAGTTCTTCCATCCGGTCAAAAGCTTTTGCGTTGTTGCTTGCTTCAAGATGTTCTCTAAGCGATTTTCCGCCAATAGTCAGCCCTTCCTCCAGAATAAGTTTTGTTTCCTGGAGCGTCAGTGTATTTCCCTCTATTGCATTGGAGTGATAGGTATGAACCAGCCTCATTTCTTCATGTAGCCTTGATAAAGCATCTGCAGGGATGGGCCGCATGAAGTTTAGCTGTTTCATTTTTTCATTTATTCGTGCAAGAAGTTCTTCTTGAATCAGGGATGTATCGGTATGTGTCATAATTTAATATCTCCGATATATATCCTCTGATATATATCGGTATCGGCAATTTTCATAGTTATCCGATATAGATATTTTTTATTTATTTCACTTCAGTTAAAGTATATTTTTCCTGCTGACTGTCTACTGGAATCTTCCCCGAATACGTTTTATAAGAATAGATAAATTGAAAACTACTATTGAAAACTACTTTTTGTGGATTTGTAAAGAGTACTTTGCAGGGCCTTTTTTCATCAAACTGATCTTTTCCTTTGGAGGGCTGCTTTCAAATTAGAGCGAAAGTTTTTAAGTAATCCTGCTTTCAGAAACTATTAATAAAATATCTGGTTATTTCTCTGGGAACTACGTCTAAAAATCATCTCTCATTTGAAAGAGTATGCTCCTTTTTGTATAGATGCATTTATATAATTTGACCATGTAATGTAGTTACTGAAAATAAAGAGACGTATAATCTGTTATTAAAAACCAATTTTTGTTTTTTAATGTAAGGGTCTATACAATCTTGTTTTTAAACTAACGATTATCCGCTAAAGCGGAGGTGAAACGAAAATGGCTTTTAATAACAGAAATTTCAGGGGAAATTCCGGAGGTTTCCGCGGTAACAGTGGACCAAGGGAAATGACAAAAGTGACCTGTTCTGACTGCGGTGTTGAAACCGAAGTACCATTCAAACCTACTGAAGGCAGGCCAGTATACTGCAGGGAATGTCTTCCAAATCACAGGAAGTTCTAAAGATAATCTACATCAGATGTTAATTTTGCAATTAAGCTTCATTAACGTCTGATTCATCTTTTCTTTTTGTTTATTTTGGTTTATTCTCTTTGTTTTCTTTACCTATTTCCACTAGTGAAGCAAGAAAAAGAAGGAACAAAACAGCATCGAGAATAATAATTGGTGCTAATTATTTAATTTTCAACTTATCAGTTTTTAACTCAACTTATATAGAAATCAATCAAAGATTATCGAGGAGGAATTAACCTGGCTAATTACAGAAGCACTATTAGAAAAAAGAGATTTGGATCCGCAAAATCAGTAAACTCAGGAGATACACCTGAAGTATCCAGGGTACGAACCCCTCGCAAGGACAGAAACGAAGTCCTGGCAAAGGTTGCGAGTTTACTTGGTTCGAAAAGAGTAACACTTCAGTGTATGGACGGAGTTGTACGAATGGGTAGGATCCCGGGTTCTAAACATAAAAAAATGTGGATTCGTGAAGGCGATATTGTTATCGCTAACCCATGGGAAATTCAGGATTCCAAAGCCGATATTGCCTGGAAATATACAAGGCCACAGGTCGAATGGCTTGAACGGAAAGGCTACATTAAGTACTGATTTGAATTATCGAATAAAGATGCCTAGTATAGATAGGTAACTGAAATAAAGGTGTCTGCAAAAGACGCCTTAAATCCATATCTTGGTCACTTTTATCTGTCTCATAAGCCCTGGACATAAGGTATTTTCTCATTTGAGGAAGCGTGACCTCATTTTTATAGATACATTTATATGTTATAATCCTCTTGTACATACGTTGATAAATAAAGATCCGTATAATCATCTGTTGTTAAAAACCAATTTTTGATTTTAAACAAAGAGTTCTATACAATCTTATTTTAAACAATTAACAAAAACTAAAACAAAGGTGAAACAAAAATGGCTTTTAACGACAGAAATATGTTCAGAGGAAATTCTAATTTCGGCGCTCCCAGAGAAATGCACAAGACAACCTGTTCTGATTGCGGTGCTGAAACCGAAGTGCCTTTCAAACCTGATCCAGAAAGACCAGTTTACTGTAGAGAATGTCTTCCTAACCACAGGACGCCAAGGGAAAACCGTAGATACTAAGCCCGAATTTCGCTTCGGGAACACGATATTCGTTTCGGTCGAGTTGCGGCTCGACGATACGTGGTCCGTTTCGCTTCTCTCAAGCGGACTTACGTTTTTGCTTTTTTTGAATATTTTATTATTAAAAACTAGTTTTTTTATCCCCATAGATATTACAGATTTATAAGGAGCCCTCCGCAGGGCCTTATGATAAAAGTGATCTTTCCCTTTTGGGGACTGTTTTTCTGATTGAAAGTGACTAATTTCAAGTCAATTATGGATCATGTAACGATGTAGTAGTAAAACTGGTTTTGGATAACTCAATTAGAAAACAAGGCATTTATATATCAGCTTCAATAAATAATGCTATATAAATTGTCAATTTACATCTGGAAAGAAATGGACAATTATATATGGAAATTGGGGGTACATAAATGATAGAAATTACAAACAGAGCTGCTGCAGAGCTTAAATCATTATTCGAGAAAGAAGGGATCGAGCAACCAGCGATACGGATCTATATAACTGAGTCAAGTGCAGATGTTCACTATGGATTAGCACTTGCTGATGATATAAATGAATTTGATGTAATCACGGAGAATAATGGTATCAAGATTGTCATGGCACCGAAAGTGGCGGTTGGTTTTCCTGACGGTAGCATTGATTTCAAAGCTGACAGTGCAGGTAAAACTTTCATAATACAAAACACATTCACTGGCAACTGTGACAACTGCGAAGAATGTTACATATGCGATGCAGAGTAAAATTTTGAACAAACTCAATAATTGATTTTAGGATCAGTTCTAAATATATTTTTCCTGCTGGCGGTTTACTTAAACCTTCCCCGAACACGTTTGTCACTAAAAGAGAAATCAAAAATTTGTAAATTTCCAAAATTTAAAAGAGTTTATAAGGAACCCTTCGAAGGGCCTTTTTGATAAAAGTGATCTTTTCCTTTGGAGGGCTTTGTCTGATTGCCGTGAAAAACTGTTAACCTATTATGTACTCTAAATAAATCAGAAAGCAAACCCTTTTACCCATAGTAATTTAAGCAAAAAGCCTATAACTGATATTTATGCGGTTCAAAATTATCCTTGAGGAAGATGAAGAAGTGGGAGGCTTTATTGCCAGTTGTCCGGCCTTAACAGGTTGTTTTTCGCAGGGAGATACGGTAGAAGAAGCTATTGAAAATATTAAAGAAGCAATCCAGGCTTGTTTGGAATCCCTGGCAGAAGACGAACTGCAGGAATGTATTGGGAAATCTTCCTGCAGAGTCGTTGATGTGGTTGCTTAATGTCTGGACTTCCTGTAATTTCCGGAATGCAGGCGATTAAGGCCTTTTCTAAAGCTGGCTGGCTCCCTCATCGGCAGGTAGGAAGTCATGTTGTCCTGAGAAAAGAAGGCTCAAAAGTTACGCTGACTGTTCCGAAGCACAAAGAACTGAAACCAGGCCTCTTAAGAAATTTGATAAAAGCTTCAGGACTGACAGTGGAAGAATTTGAAGCTCTTTTGAAATAAAATCTTTGTGGGTTCAGCCATTTTTTCGTGTGTATCCTGAAGTCAGGAGATATATCCGAAAACGGACTCTTAAATACAAAATGGCAATATTTTCCCGCTTTAATTCAGTTTTAATAAATTTTGGGAAGTCTGCTGAAATCTTGCCCGAGTACATCTGTTATGAAAAGATAAAAACTTGAGTTTATTACTTTGCTTTTCTTGCTAGAAAAGTAGAGCTGTCTCCGCGATGAAATCTAAACTCGCCTTCCAGTATGTCTTTTTCTTTTATCCTGACCCAGCCACTACCAAAGACATGGTCGCACTCATCATTTCCTTCCCAGGTGAATTCAAACCTTTTGCCACCAGCATAATCAACGATCCTTCCGTCTATATCACCAGAAACTAAATCAAATTGAAAATGTCCCATATTGTCTGGCTCTATCACAATATAAGCCTGAACTTCCATATTGAAATAGTCTTCATCCCATAATTCCATCTCATAAATGTACCATGGCCCTGTGAAGTCCATACTCTTGATTCTCTTTTCTTGAATAAAAACACCGCTATATAATATATGAATTTGAAACCCTAGGAGACTATTAATTCAGTAAAATTGCATATTTATAAGGAGCCCTCCACATGGCCTTTTTAATAAAATGATCTTTTCCTTTGGAAAGGCTATTTTATCACATTTCATTCAGTATTCGTTTGATATCCGGTTTTGCTTCGGGAATACCTTCTTTAACAGATAGCCAGACTACTTTAAGGTTCACTCCGAAGTAAGCATGAATCAATTTGTCCCGTATCCCTGCCAGATCTTTCCACGGAACGGAAGGGTATTTTTCACGTATTTCAAATGGGACATTCTTTGTTGCTTCGCCAATGATCTCCAGAGCCCTAACGACTGCAAACTGGGTTTTACGATCTTCGGTAAACTCTTCAAATGTCCAGCCGTTGATAAATTCTTCTGCTGCTTCCATTGCGTCATAGATATCCTGGATACAGTCTTTTACTTCACGAATTTTTAATCCCTCTTCAGACAGCCTCAACTTCACTCAGGATGTGTTTGCCTATGTTCGGCTTCAAGGCATCTTTCATAACAAGGTCTACCTTAATACCCAGAACATCCGAAAGGTAATTTTCGAGATTGACAAATTTAAAAATAGTAGGGGTCTTGCTGAACTCAACGAGTATGTCAAGATCACTTTCTGATTTTTGCTCTCCCCTTATGTAAGACCCAAAAATCCCCAGGTAGCTGACATGGTACTTTTCTTTAAGCTCAGGGAGCATTTCATGGAGTTTTCGAATATAAGTGTCAGCTTCTTTTCGGTTTTCCGACATTATTTCAGGCTCTATTTGGTTCATTTTTGAGATAACATAGTATTTTGCAGTTGTAGTATTTATAATTACTAAAGAAGGAGAGTAAAATCTTCTTCACGCTTAATTCAGTTTTAATATTTCTCCAGCGGGCTACTAAAATCTTCTCCTAAAATTGTTGTAAAATTGAAACGAAGTTGAAAAAACGTTTTTTATGTTTAAAGAGATCAGAGTTAGAAGGAACCCTTTAAAAGCTTAAAAAGTTATATTTTAGCTCTTAGAGAAGTAATTCAGGGATTTTCATCTAATTTTGCTTCTTTTACAAAATCCTTTACTATAGTTTCTCCTCCATCAAAGCTCATATTCTGGATTTCACAATAGAGACAAGCAGAGGCACAGGAATCGTCATTAATCCTTTTTAGTATGTAAGGTTTATATGAGTCAAGTTTACTGGGTCTTGTTAGACGTTTGTAAGATTCGGGTTGCGTCTTCAGATTTAGATCTTTCCTCACAGTTTTCCTATCGTGATCTATTTGTCTGGCGATTTCACTGATACAGAAGCCTTTTGAATGCAACACTTGTATCAATAACCATTCTTCCTTTTTCAGCATTATTTATGATCCTCAATCTTTTCTCGAGGATTAGAAATTGGGAAATTTAAATCCGGCTAAAATGAGGAATTATTTACTGGCATTGACATCTTTTTCTAATCCTGTATTTTTACTTATGTTCTCTAACTCTTTATACAAAAGAATACCCAGCGTATCTTCGGGACTGAGGTTTAATTCTTCAGATATTTTGGTAAGTATTTGAGCGTTTTTTTTCGATAAAAAAACAGGTTCTACCTCTGTTTTACCCCAGTGTAAAAGTACAACTTTCTCGATATTCATTTTTTTTATTTGTTTAACACAAAATTCAATCCCGTGACTTCGGCTGCTGAATATTTTTTCGTCACATAATTTATCAAGCCATTGTGCAAGATCATTGTCCATCGAAATAGTAAATCGTTCTTTCATTACTAAATCATACTGTTGCCTCTAATATAAACAATTCTATGATTTTAAGCCCAATACAAAACTATTTAAGTGAATTATTCATCATATAGTATGAATTATTCACCAAATGCGACGAACTAAATTATAATAAATATCAATATGGTTTAGATTTTCCGATCTAAAAAGAATCATCAATCTAAAAAGAATCATAATAGAAAATTAACCTCAATTGATTTCCAAAATATTTTTTTTCGTTTTATGGAGTAATTGCTATATAGTGTAGTAAAAACTTCACTACATTATATATACATTTTTAAAGAACTATATATCGAGTTAATAAACGGAGATTATAAATGGCCAAAGTCGTAAAGAAAAAAGAACAAATTAATGCCACAGTATCTCCGTGGATCAAAAAACAGTGTCTGGAACTAGCTAAAACTCCCGAATTTTCTAGCGTTTCCGATGTAGTATCTCTAGCATTATCTGAATTTTTTGGAAAATACGAGTATATAAAGACCAAGGAATTAAAGGAACATGAGACTAGAATTCCTGATTTGCTTGAAGTCCTAATGAAAACTAAAGAAGGTCAAGAATGGCTTAAATCTGTTTATGAGATCGAAACTAAAAAAATCAATTATTCAAGAGAAAAAAATTGTCTTTTAGAACAAAATATTGAAGGTCTTATAGGATTCAGAGTAAAAGAAAACTTTATACCAATATTCATAGATGGAGATCTAGAAGGCGTCACAGGTTACAATAAAGAAGATTTTCTTTCAGGTAAAATTAAGTGGGTAGAAATAATTACACCTGAAGATCGTTTATTAGCTTGTGAAAATTTAAAAAAAGCTCTGTATACGTCAGATGTCTCTACCGAAATAGAGTACAGAATATTAAGAAAGGACGGGGAAACAAGATGGGTTCTGCAAATTCTCCAGAAACTTCCAGCAGGCTCCAGATCACAAGGATGTGTACAAGGTTTAATTCGCGATATTACAAAAAGAAAAGCTGCAGACTTTACTCTTAAAAAAACGTATGAAGCTCGTATAAAAGAGACCCACCACAGGATAAAAAATAACTTGCAAGTAATCTCGTCTCTTCTCAGCCTCGAAGCTGACAGATCTACCGATGCAAAAATGCTTGAAGCATTTCGGGAAAGCCAGAATCGGGTTACTTCCATGGCTCTGATTCATGAAGAACTCTACAAAGGAGATGAAGTAAATAATCTTGACTTTGCAGATTATCTCCGAAAACTCACGAATAATCTTTTTCATTCATACAGATTAAGAAATGAGGAAATCAGCCTGAAGCTTGAACTTGAAAAGATATACTTGGACATGAATACCGCAATCCCACTCGGAATTATTGTCAATGAACTGATCTCAAATGCTCTGAAGCATGCTTTTCCAGCCCAAAAAGGCGGAAAAATCCATGTAAGCCTTCATAAAACAGAAAAATGCGAAAAAAGATATAAAAGTGTCAGAAACTCAGGAACAGAACAAAACTGTATAAATAAAGAAAAATTTCAGTTTATTTTGATAGTATCCGATAATGGTAATGGATTTCCGGAGGAGATCGATCATCAGAATACGAATTCTCTCGGTCTCCAGATTGTGAACATTCTTGTTGAACAAATAGAAGGTTATATTGAACTTAAAAGGAATAATGGGACTGAATTCAGCATTTACTTTAACAAATTGGTATAGAGATCTTTTTATTTACTTTAGCTAATTATACCTTAAATAGTTTATATACGGAAGATTTAAGATATTTTATAACTCAAAAATAAGTAAGGGAACTTATCTATTCACAATGAATCCATCTTCTGTGGGGGCGCAGAGTATTGGATGAAGTTTTCCCCGAATACGGTTATTAAGAAAAGAGAATTGAAAAACCGCGATTTTTGCAGATTTAAAGGAGTTTAAAAGGAGCCCTCCGCAGGGCCTTTTTGCTCAAAGTGATCTTTCCCTTTTTGGGACGGTTTTTATGATCATTTACATCTCGTCCAGTATTTGTTTGAGATCCGGTTTTGCTTCGGGAATACCTTCTTTAACAGATAGCCATACTACTTTAAGGTTCACTCCGAAGTAAGCATGAATCAATTTGTCCCGTATCCCTGCCAGATCTTTCCACGGAACGGAAGGGTATTTTTCACGTATTTCAAATGGGACATTCTTTGTTGCTTCGCCAATGATCTCCAGAGCCCTAACGACTGCAAACTGGGTTTTACGATCTTCGGTAAACTCTTCAAATGTCCAGCCGTTGATAAATTCTTCTGCTGCTTCCATTGCGTCATAGATATCCTGGATACAGTCTTTTACTTCACGAATTTTTAATCCCTCTTCAGACAGCCTCAACTTCACTCAGGATGTGTTTGCCTATGTTCGGCTTCAAGGCATCTTTCATAACAAGGTCTACCTTAATACCCAGAACATCCGAAAGGTAATTTTCGAGATTGACAAATTTAAAAATAGTAGGGGTCTTGCTGAACTCAACGAGTATGTCAAGATCACTTTCTGATTTTTGCTCTCCCCTTATGTAAGACCCAAAAATCCCCAGGTAGCTGACATGGTACTTTTCTTTAAGCTCAGGGAACATTTCATGGAGTTTCCGAATGTAAATGTCAGCTTCTTTTTGGTTTTCCGGCATTTTTTCAGGCTCTATTTGGTTTCTTTTTGAGATATCATAGTATTTTGCGGTTGTAGTATTTATAATTACTAAAGGAGGAGGGTTAAATCTTCTTCATATTCAATTCAGTTGAAATATATTTCTCTCGCCGGCTGTTTGCTGGAATCTTCCCCGAGTACGGTTGTTAAGATAAGTGAAGAAAAGCGAAATTGAAGAACCCATGATTTTTGCAGCTTTATAAAGAGCACTTTGCAGGGCTTCTTTAGATTAAGCGATTCTTTTCCTGTGAGGGAGGTTTTTTATGATTCAAGTGGAATTTTTCAGGTGTTATATTTATTGAATAAACCAAATGTCAAATCTTTTCACCAATACAAATTTAAGTAAAAACCTCATAATCGGTTTTATGCGGTTCAAAATTATCCTTGAAGAAGACGAAGAAGTAGGGGGATTTATTGCCAGCTGCTCCGGTTTACCGGGCTGTTTTTCACAGGGAGATACTGTAGAAGAAGCTATTGAGAATATTAAAGAAGCGATTCAGGTTTGTCTGGAATCTCTCGCAGAAGATGAACTGCATAACCCTTTTTGAAATAAGCTTCCTGTTAGAAAAAGCTGAGTTTTCGAATTACATTTAAATATACATGAAGACAGATTGAAATGAAAGTACGTGAGGTCATAAAACTTCTTGAAGCCGATGACTGGTATCTGGTTGCAACAAAAGGTAGCCACCGGCAATATAAGCATCCAACTAAACCAGGCAGGGTAACAATTGCAGGGCATAGTGGAGATGATCTTGCTCCAGGAACATTGAACAGCATATTAAAACAGGCTCAATTAAAAATAGAGGACTGAATCATGCACCGTTTCCTCGTTGTAATCGAAAAAGCAAATAATAACTACTCGGCATATTCTCCTGACCTACCGGGCTGTGTAGCTACCGGTTCCACCAGAGAAGAGGTAGAGAAAAACATCTATGAAGCCATTGAAATGCACGTGCAGGGACTTCTTGAGGACAATTTGCCTATTCCTGAATCAGAGTCCTTTGCCGAGTACGTGGCTATTGCCGAAAAACCTTCTACAAGTTCTGAAGTTGTATAATTTTATTTTTTACTTCAAACCTCTTTTAAGTCACATTAAATATATTTTTCCTGCCGGCGGTCTGCTTTAATCTTCCCCGAATACGTTTGTAGATATTGAAAACCTAATACCTGTGAGTTTTCTAAATTTAAAAGAGTTTATTAAGAGCCCTTCACAGGCCTTTTTGATAAAAGTGATCTTTTCCTTTTGGGGAGAACTTTCCAATTTAAGTAATCTTCTCTTCATTTTTATTTCAATTGAAATATATTTCCCCGGCCGGAGAGTCTGCTCAATCTTCCCAAAATATGTTTGTAAAATCAAAGTGAGATTGAAAAACCACGAGTTTTCTGGATTTAAAGGAGTTTAGAAGGAGCCCTTCGCAGGGCCTTTTTGCTCAAAGTGATCTTTCCCTTTGGGGAAGGGATTTTCTGATTGAAAGTGACATTTTTCAGGTGAATTATGATCAAGGAAAGCTGCCTGAAAGTGTTTAACCCTTAACAACTTTAAGTGAGCCACCACCAAATTGTGGATAAGTGACCATCCAAAGGTTATTTGCTAAGGAAACTATGGCGCAATCTTTAGCGTCATTAATATACCACTTACATTGCTCATCACATTCTGACTGTAACAGTGGACACATATTGCCTGTCATATGTTAAACCTCCTATAAGAATTAGCTACACTGATATAAAAAATTTAGTTTGTTTTAGGTAAAATAATATCAGAAAACTAAATCACTTTTTTTCTTTAGAGCTACTTGAGACAATTAATAAAAGCAGTAATTCATGTCTTTCAATTCAATTAAAATATATTTCTCCGGCCGGCGGACACTGGAATCTTCCCCTATAACCAGTTCATTTTAAATATATTTTTCCTGCCGGTGGTCTGCTTAAATCTTCCACGAATACGTCTGTTAAGGAGCTCATCCCAAAACCATTTTTATCTTCACATTAAAAAGTGGTTTCATGATTATTTCCATAATTGGAAACTCTATTGGTTTATTTGGAATTCAAAGTTTAGAGAAGTAATTTTGAGTTTCAGGATAGCCTCATTGTGTATTCCAGCATCAATTCTTCACTTGAGTCTATGAAAACATATCCTGTAGCACTATAATTTTTGAGTTCTTCACTAAAGAACTGAGAAAGACAACCAGAATACCATTCTAAAAACGGCAAAAAAATCGTTTTAGTAGCTTTATTTTGTCAAATAAAAGCTACTAAATGTTTTTTTCTTAAAAGGTAACAATTTTATCCCCCCTCGAATATCTTCAGAGAACGATAATTCATAATACCCTTGCGTCAAGTTTGTAGTTTCTATAAATATCCTATATTTTCCATAGTCTAAAGAACTACTTTGCAAATACTTGCCAAAAACATGATTTGAGCTAAATGTAGGATTTACTACAATGGAATCTAGAAGAGACGAATTGCCGTTAACGTTTATTTGGGTTAGGTTAATTGTCATATTACCACAATTTCCTGCTGTAACTACCTGAATTGGAAAATGTGTAATAGAGTAGTCTCTTACATCGTCCATTGTAACTGTAATGTCCCCTAAAGTAAAATAAGGAAATATAAAACTACTAAGAGCTATTATTAAAGTTATTCCAAAATATAAGTGCCAATTATCTAATATATCAGTATTTAACGATTTTTCAAATAATTTGGGTCTCAATTTTCTCCAAGCATAAAAGCTTAGAAATATCAAATATATAAATTCAATTAATAAAACAAAGTAAAAAAAGGTATCTGGGATATTAAGGTTTTGTTTTTTTCCAATAAAAGCTAGCAACAGTGATACAGGTATAATAAATAAAACTAACGATGGTAATGAGTATAGAAACACAATTTTAATTAGCGTGAAGAACTTCTTCGAAGTACTCACATCTATTTTATTTAACTTCTCTTTTAATTTAATTAATGTTGTAAAATGCGTAGAAAGTTTTATACTGACTAAAACAATACGTAAATATTTTGGAAAAAGAATGATCCAAGTAACTAGTAAGAAAATAGAATACAAAGATAATAGTAACAAATCTATATCATTAACTGAAGTATAAGGTGCTAAATGAAAGAAATTGAGTAAAAACCGCGTTGGACCATATATACAAAAAAGAAACAATCCCACTTCAAACGTACAAATATATACTAAACAAGACGATTTATCTAATTTATCTTTACTAAAGGAGTTATTAGTTTCCAAGGACACCCCCTTTATAATCATGTAAATTATCAAGCCCACAGCAACAAACGATAGGGGCATAAAAAAAATCCAGAGTAAATCAGTCCAAAATTCACTCATTGGATTATTTTGCATGTATTCATAAATATTATATCCAGCAGTCGAGAAAGCAACAATTATCGTCACGGCAAACTTAAATCCATCACCTTTATTTGCTTTTAAATCACTTCCTGAATTCGCAGTTCCATTATCCACAGATTCCTGCTTATCAGATGACTTTTCATTTACGCCGTTTTCTAATTTTATTGCATCCTGACTCATAAGAGTAAAAGTGGCTCAGTATATATTATAATTTTCTATTTTATTTCACAAAGTAAGCAAATCACGCAGTGGTCGAAAAAAATATCAAAGGGATTTAAAAACGAATTCATACTACTCATCAAATTAGTTACAACTTTTTATCTCGTATATCTCACCATAATCCTATGTTTTTGAATTTATCTATTGATTAGCGAATTTCCCCATTAAATAAGGGATTTATTTTGGAATCGATACGCTAGTATCGATTTTGATAGGGGAATTTAGGATTTTCCTTCTTGCATTCTCATGGAAAGTCCCATGTTGCGCACGGTGATAGGAACGATCTGAGACGCCTATTCCTGCAACTCCGGAAAAGCTACATCTATCAGTTACTCCGGAACCTTGGGATATAAAAGCAGTCAAAAATCCGAAACCAGCCCGAAAAAAAATCAAAAAAGAGAAAGGTCATCCTGCCTTCTTCAAAAAGCAAAAGGCAGGGAAGAAATTACTAACAAATTCACTGCTTATCCATAACTTTCCTGTACATCCTTGCCTGGAACCCGTGGTACTTCGCAAACCCTTCTGCATCCTTCTGGTCAATGGTCTGGCTGTCAAACGAAACCAGGTCCTCGGAATAGAGTGCATTCGGTGAGCTGCGGGCAAGGATTGTGAGAGCGCCTTTGTAGAGCCTGACTTTTACTGTACCTGTAACCCTTTCCTGAGACTTGTCAATAAAAGCATTCAGGTCGGCATAAAGCGGCTCGTCAACAAGCCCGTAGTAGGCAAGTTCGGACCACTGGTCGTCCACGATCTTCTTGAACTTGAGTTCGCTGCGGGTCAGGACGAGTTTCTCAAGGTCGGCGTGGACTGCCAAAAGAACGGTTGCAGCCGGGTGCTCGTAGTTCTCACGGGCTTTTAAGCCGAGCACGCGGTCTTCGATCATGTCGGTTCGGCCGACGCCGTTTTCGCCTGCGATTTCATTCATTTTCTTCACAAGGGCATAGCCGCTGAGTTTTTCGCCGTCAAGGGAGACAGGGACTCCTGCTTCAAAACCGATGTCAACAATCCTGGGTTGGTCAGGGGCTTTTTCAGGTGAAGTTGTCCACTCGTAGATCTCTTCCGGTGGGACAAATGAAGGGTCTTCAAGCCTGCCGCCTTCGATGCTGCGGCTCCAGATATTTTCGTCAACGCTCCAGGGCTTGGATTTTGTGGCTTCCACCGGGATTCCGTGCTCTTTTGCGTACTCGATTTCCCACTCGCGGGTCAGGTTCATTTCCCGCATAGGGGCAATAACGTCCATGTCGGTCTGGCGGAAAACGGCTTCGAAACGGAGCTGGTCATTACCTTTTCCTGTGCAACCGTGCGCAAGGGCTACTGCTCCTTCTTTCTTGGCAGCCTCGACCACTTTTTTCGCGATCAGGGGACGGGCAATCGAAGTTCCCATTACATAGCCTTCATAACTTCCATTGGCTTTGATCAGGGGGAAGATGTAATCTTTAACGAACTCTTCCTTTGCATCGATCGTGTAATGCTTGTCGCTGATCTTTTCGGCTTTTACGTCAGCCCGCTTGATTTCCTCTTCAGGTTGGCCTACATCGACCGAGATTGTAATTACTTCGTCGTACCCGTACTTTTCCTTGAGGATGGGGATGCACACTGATGTGTCAAGCCCTCCTGAATATGCAAGTGCAACTTTCTTTGCCATGCTTTTACTACCCCTTTAACTTTGGATTAAAACAAATAAGAGTCATGTTTGACTTGAAATAGATCTAATTTGAAATAGATCTAATTTGAAATAGATCTAACTTGAAACAGATAAGAGAATTGAATATGATTGATAGTCTAAAAATATATAAAGATGGCAGACAGGCCATCTTTTTCGATTCAGTGTATTTAAGTAGAACTTCGAGCCGGAACTTTCTGGCTTTTATCCGGGTTTAGCCGGCTCATTTGCTTTCCTGTTCCATCTCTTTATGATATTCGTTGATTGATTTTATGGTAAGGCCCTGTCCTTTCTTCATAGTTTCTATGGCATCGGCTGCGGCTATTGCTGCCTGCATTGTGGTTATGTACGGGACCTTGAAATCCACGGCTGCACGCCTGATCTTTGAGCCGTCCCTGCGAGACTGTTTGCTTGTCGGGGTGTTGATGATAAGGTCAACCTCATCCCTGCGCATCATATCTATGACATTCGGGCTTCCGTCACGAACCTTCTTCACGACGTCCATAAATACCCCGTTTTGTGCAAGATAGTTTACAGTGCCTTCAGTGCCCATAAGTTCGAGGCCTGCTGCCTGGAGTTTCCTTGCAACGTCCACAAGTTTGGTTTTGTCTGCATTCCTTATGGAAAGGAAAACTTTTCCCGTAAGGGGCAGCACATTGTCGGCTGCAAGCTCGGCTTTATAGTATGCCCTTCCGAAGTCGTAGTCAACACCCATGACCTCGCCGGTGCTTTTCATTTCCGGGCCAAGTACAGGATCTGCGCCTGGTAATTTATCAAAAGGCAGGAGTACTTCCTTAATCGAAACATGCTTGGGCTTTGGTTCTTCCATGCATCCCAGGCTTTTTAAGCTGTGCCCGACAATAACTTTAGCTGCGATCTTTGCAAGTGAGACTCCAACAGCTTTTGAAACAAAGGGAATTGTCCTGCTTGAACGTGGGTTTGCCTCAAGCACATAGACCTTTCCACCTTTTTCTGCCATCTGGATGTTGATTAGCCCTTTGACCTTAAGTCCAAGCGCTATCTTGCGGGTATAATCCCTTACCTGGGAAAGTACTTCAGGCGAGAGAGTCTGGGGTGGAATCACACATGCTGAATCTCCTGAATGAACACCCGCTTCCTCTATGTGTTCCATGATTGCGCCGATAAGTACGTCCTTCTGGTCACAGACTGCATCCACATCGATTTCCGCGGCTGCTTCCAGGAAATCGTCGATAAGGATCGGGTGCTCGGGAGAAACCCTGACCGCTTCTTTCATGTAACGTTCAAGGTCGATTTCATCATATACTATTTCCATTGCCCTTCCACCGAGCACATAGGAGGGGCGCACAAGTACAGGGAAGCCGATCCGCTTTGCAACCTCGATTGCTTCCTTCTGGGAAGTTGCATACCCACCTTCAGGCTGCGGAATGCCAAGCTCCTGCATAAGAAGATAGAACTTTTCCCTATCTTCGGCAAGGTCCATATCATCAGGGTCAGTTCCAAGAATCACGGTATTAAGGTCAGTCCTGTGCTCCAGTTCCTGCTTGAGAGGAATAGCAAGGTTCACTGAGGTCTGCCCTCCGAACTGCACCAGGACTCCATCAGGCCTTTCGCGCTCGATTACATTCATCACATATTCTAGGGTCAGAGGTTCAAAAAAGAGCTTGTCCGAAGTATCGAAGTCTGTAGATACGGTTTCTGGGTTATTATTGATAATATGAGTCTCGATGCCTTCTTCCCGAAGCGCAGTGACTGCATGGACAGTACAGTAATCGAACTCGATTCCCTGTCCTATCCTTATTGGGCCTGCTCCAAGGATGAGAATCTTCTTTCTGTCTGTGGGATTTGTCTCACAGGAATCTTCATAGGTTGAATAATAATAAGGAGTAGCTGCTTCAAACTCGGCTGCACAGGTATCGACCATCTTGAAAGTGGCTAAAATTCCGGCTTTGTGCCTGAGGTCGCTTATTTCCTGCCTTGTCCTGCCAGTCAGTTCGGCAAGGCGGGTGTCCGGGAAGCCCATCCTTTTTGCTTCGCGCAGAAGTTCAGGAGTAAGCTCTTCTTTCCTGATGCGCTTTTCCATGTCCACGATCCTCTTTATCTTTGAGATGAAGAAAGGATTGATACTTGAAAGTTCGGCAATTTCCTTTACCGACATTCCCCGCTCAAGGGCATTGAAGATCACAAAAAGGCGTTCGCTTGTAGGGGTCTTGAGGAGAGTTTTAATTTCAGGCTCTTCCCATTTTTTTATTCCTAACTGGCTGTCGATATCCAAGGATTTGAAAGCCTTTAGCAAAGATTCTTCAACGGTCCTGCCAATTGCCATGACCTCTCCCGTACTTTTCATGGCTGTGGTCAGGGTCTTGTCTGCGGTTGTAAACTTGTCAAAAGGCCACCTGGGAATTTTCGTAATTACGTAGTCCAGAGCAGGTTCAAAAGAAGCTGGCGTGTTTTTGGTAACACTGTTTATGATCTCATCAAGTGTCATTCCGATTGCGATCTTTGCGGTTACGCGGGCAATTGGGTAGCCTGTAGCCTTTGATGCAAGGGCTGATGACCTCGAAACCCTGGGATTTACCTCGACAATACGGTAATCGCCTTCTTTCAAGGCGTACTGAATATTACACCCGCCTTCGATCTTTAGGGCACGGATGATCTTAATTGAGGCACTCCTTAGCATCTGGTGTTCGGCATCACTTAAGGTCTGGGAAGGGGCAACAACTGCCGATTCACCTGTGTGTACACCCATGGGGTCAATATTTTCCATGTTACAGATAACGATGCAGGTATCGTTTTCATCTCTCATGACCTCGTACTCGACTTCTGCCCAGCCAAGCACGCTTTCTTCTATGAGTACCTGGTTGATGCGGCTGCGCCTGAGCCCGCGCTCTGTGATTTCAAGCAGTTCCTCTTTTGTGCGGGCAATTCCGCCTCCTGCTCCGCCGAGGGTGTAAGCCGGACGGACGATGAGAGGAAGGCCAAGTTCTTCGACAACGTCTTCGGCTTCTTTTAAAGTATTAACTGCCCGGCTTAAAGGAACCTTCTCCCCTATCCTGAGCATGGTCTCTTTAAAGAGTTCCCTATCTTCGGTGTTTTTAATGGCTTCAACAGGGGTTCCGAGAATCTGAACTCCATATTTCTCAAAGACGCCCTTTTCTGCAAGTTCACTGGTAATATTAAGGCCCGTTTGCCCTCCAATTCCTGCAATAATCCCATCAGGGCGCTCTTTTTCAATAATCCTTTCTACAACTCTGGCATCAAGGGGCTCGATATAAACCGAATCTGCCATTTCAGGATCGGTCATTATGGTTGCAGGGTTTGAGTTTACAAGTACTACCTTTACCCCTTCTTCTTTTAAGGACCTGCAGGCCTGGCTGCCTGAGAAGTCAAATTCTGCAGCTTGTCCGATAGTGATTGGCCCTGAGCCTATAAGCAACACTTTCTTTATGTCCTCGCGTTTAGGCATTAAATCTCACCTCCGAGGACTTTTACAATCCTGTCAAAGAACATTTCCTCGGTATCCATCGGCCCTGCTTGGGCTTCAGGATGGAACTGCACACTGAAAATATCCAAGTCCTTGTGGGAAACCCCTTCTACGGTTTTGTCGTTTGCATTCAGGTACTTCACATATAACCCTGTGCCATCAAGAGAGTCCGCATCAACGGCATACCCGTGATTCTGGGAGGTTATGAAAATCTTGTTTTCAATGAGATCCTTTACTGGTTGGTTTCCTCCCCTATGCCCGAATTTCAACTTATAGGTCTTTGCTCCCATAGCAAGAGAGATAATCTGGTGACCGAAACAAATCCCGCAGACCGGAATTGTGCCTGCAAAAGCCTTTACGGCATTGATCGCATCCTTTGCTTTTTCAGGGTCTCCTGGCCCGTTTGAGATAAAAAGGAGATCCGGTTCGTAATCTGCAATTTCCGAGGGTTTTGTGGTTGCAGGAACCAGTGTAAGGTCAATTCCACGCTTATGCAGATCATTTATTATATTCCGCTTTACACCAAGGTCAACTACAACTGCATGTTTGCGTTTGCTGCTGCCTTTCCAGGCGCCTTCTGCTCCGGGAATGAAATGTGGCTTTTTACAGGTTACAAGAGATATAAGTTCCTCGTCCGTGAGCTGTGGAGAGTTTCTTGCTACATCAACAGCCTCCTCCCCGTCGTCGCTGCCCGTGATAAGGGCTGCCCTCATGGTTCCACGCTCCCTTGCTCCTATTGTGAGCATCCGAGTATCCACGCCTTCAATTCCTGGTTTTCCTTCGTCCTCCAAAAACCTGTGGATAGAACGAGTTGATTTATAATGATAGGGTTTTTTGCAGGCTTCCCTCACAACAAGCCCCTCTGCATGCATATTATCGGACTGGACACGCTCCCCACTGACACCGTAGTTTCCGATAAGGGGGTAAGTGAACATTAAAATCTGACCCTTGTAAGAAGGATCTGTTAGAGCCTCCTCATATCCCGTGAATTGAGTGGTAAAAACAAGTTCGCCGCAAGCTGTGCCTTCGGCACCAAAACCGGTGCCCTTAATAACTGTTCCATCTTCTAAACCTAATACTGCTTTCATCATCTGAACCTGCGAGTAAATGTCATAAGACATGTATAAGTGTTACGATGACTTTCCCGATTCTCGAATTTGCCCTATTTTTTTCAGTCTTTTAATATATAAATCTTTCAATTATATAATTTTTTTCGGAAATCTGCCTTTCAAACTATAAAGTGAAACGTTATTTTTGAAAGACCAGGTATTCATTGTAATATTTTTTAACATATTAATTAAAAACCGAGTAATTGGTAAAAATTACTAATTTGTTGAAGTAGAGTAAATTTCTTTAGTACAGCAAAATAATAATCTGAAATCCATATATGCTAAAGTAAAATAAACTTTCATACTTTTTGACCGAAAAGTTATACCAATTTATATGCATTTTTTAAGGGTAGACTTTTGCTATATTATATTTTCGCAAAAAAATTATATATAAGTGGGAAAGAAATACTAGTCAGGAAAATAAGTTGTTTAAGCTGCAAAAAATAGAGAATTTTCTTAAATTAAAATCTTCAACCGGTTGAAGTAATTGTAAAAGGGCTAATTAGCTCGAATAATATTTGGTTTTTATTAACTGAATTTTTGTGGCAATTTTTTACAACGTTTTTACCTTTTGTAAAGATTATTGGTTATTTTTTAAAAGCCACTTAGTCAAACCGTGGTATTACATGGACAAGTCATATGGATAAAAATATAAAACTCGAATTACGAAACATTACAAAGATTTTTGGTAAAAATCCCCCGAAAGTGATTTCCCTTCTAAATGAAGGGTTATCCAAAAGTGAAATTTTTAAAAAAACAAAACAGACTGTCGGGCTTAACAACGTCAATTTCAAAGTCTACGATGGAGAGATCTTCGTCATAATGGGGCTTTCTGGTTCAGGGAAATCCACTCTTTTACGCTGTCTAAATCGCCTAATCGAGCCAACTGCTGGAAAAATCCTGATAGATGGGCAGGATATCACGCAGATGAATGCGAAAGAACTGCGAGATATACGCAGGACCAAAATCGGGATGGTGTTCCAGAACTTTGCCCTGCTTCCCCACAGGACTGTACTTGATAATGTGGCTTATGGGCTTGAGATCCAGGGGATTCCTAAAGAAAAACGTTATTCTAAGGCTCTCGCAGCTATAGAATCCGTAGGGCTCAAAGGCTATGAGCACAGCAAGATAACCCAGCTGAGCGGAGGCATGAAGCAGAGGGTAGGACTTGCAAGGGCGCTTGCCAATAACCCTGATATCCTTCTCATGGACGAGGCTTTCAGTGCCCTTGATCCTCTTATCAGGAGCGATATGCAGGACGAGCTGCTTGCCCTTGAGGACAGGGTGCAAAAGACAATTATCTTTGTCTCCCATGATCTGGACGAAGCTCTGAAACTCGGGGACCGCATTGCCCTCATGAAAGACGGGGAAGTAGTCCAAATAGGGACCCCTGAAGAGATCCTGACCGAACCTGCAGATTCCTATGTCTCAAAGTTCGTTGAAGGTGTTGATAGATCTAAAGTCCTCACAGCTGAATCGGTCATGAAACGGCCTGAACCGCTCGTATCCATCAATTCAGGACCCAGGGTAGCTATCCAGTTAATGAAAAATCATGGGATCTCATCGATTTATGTAGTTGAGGGAAAGAACAGGCACCTGAAAGGCATACTTATGATAGGCGATGCCCTTGAAGCCCTTAAAACTGGAAAGAGCCTTGAGGTAGCAATGTTTCCGGATTCGCCCCGTGTGGCTCCAGATTTGCCTCTTAACGAGGTGATCCCGCTGATTGCGGAAAGCCAGTACCCCCTTGCTGTGGTCAATGATTCCGGGAAATTGCTCGGAATTATAGTCCGGGGCACTGTACTTGGCGCCCTTGCAGTGTCTGGAGAGAACGGGCGGACTGAGACTCCCGAAGAAAAGAATCCAGAAGAAAAGACTTCAGAAGAAAGAAAATCTGCAGGGAAATTTTTTGAATATAAGCCTCCCGAGAAAATTGTCTTCATTGGCAAAAATAAAGGAGAAGTCGGACACTCTTCTGAAGACTCAGGTGTTACGGATGGCAAGGGTGATATAATTAATGATGGAATTGACAGCGGGGCTCCTGCCAAGGCGACTGCCAAAGTACCTTTAAGGTCTGACTCCGGGTCTGGTCAAGAGGCGAAAACATGCTGATCCCCCGGATCCCTGTCGGAGACACAGTTGAATTTGCTGTGGACTGGATCGAAGGCAATTTCGGTCTGTTTCTTGACCTCACAAGCAAGCAGCTTGATCTCCTTATTTCGGGTTTAAAAGATGCGCTTCTTTTCCTGCCTCCTGAATTCTTTATCCCTGGAATTTCTCTACTCTCATACTTTGCAGGAAAGCGCAACATCAAACTTGCAGCAGGGACTGCGTTTGGTTTTTTCCTTATCGAGAACATGGAACTCTGGGAGCTCTCAATGGAGACGCTTGCCCTTGTACTTTCGTCTGCTCTGCTTGCTCTTATTATTGGGATTCCACTTGGGATCCTTTCTGCAAAAAATAATATACTTTTCCATGTTGTAAAGCCTGCACTCGACTTCATGCAGACTATGCCATCTTTTGTGTACTTAATTCCTGCTCTCATATTCTTTGGGCTCGGAAATGTTCCTGGCATGATCGCAACTGTTGTTTTTGCAATGCCTCCTGCAATAAGACTCACAAACCTCGGGATAAGACAGGTCCCAAAAGAGCTTACTGAGGTTGCAGACGCCTTTGGTTCCACGGGCTGGCAGAAACTTTCCAAGGTTGAACTGCCTGTGGCACTCCCTACTATAATGGCCGGGGTCAACCAGTGCATTATGCTCTCCCTTTCGATGGTTGTAGTTGCAGCCATGATAGGAGTCCGAGGGCTTGGATATCAGGTTCTTTTCGGGATACAGCGTGTGGACATTGGCATGGGCTTTGAAGCAGGACTTGCTATTGTCATAATCGCGATCTTCTTGGACCGGATTACTCAGTACCTTAGCCCCAGATAAAAGCCCTAGATAAAAGCGCTATTTCCAGATCTTTCCTTAAAAGGGTGTTCTGAATAGGATATTCACTTTACAGGGCAGCCTTATGCATCCCCAAAAGAAGGCGCTCACTTATTTTCAACTCTTGAAAAACTAGGGATAAGAGAAAAGAAAGACTCAAAAAAGACTGGATAAGTTGAAAAAAATTTAAACAGGTAGTAGATATTTTGATTGATACAAAATTTAATTCGAATGTAAAAAAACTTGGATCAGTTCTGGCAATTGGCCTGGTCATAGGCCTTACCCTGTTTTCAGCAGGCTGTGCGGAAAAAGAAGATGAAGTCGTAGAAGGCATAGAAGCTGCTTCCCCAGCGGCAGGGACATCGGAGTTCAGCGAACCTGTGAAGATAGGATACGTCTTATGGGACGGTGAGATTGCAAGCACCAATGTGATACAACAAGTTCTTAAACAGGCAGGGTATGAAGATGTGGAGATCACTGCAGTTGATGTAGGCCCCCTTTACCAGGGACTTGCTAGCGGGCAGTTTGATTTCACCACTACCGCCTGGCTACCCCATACCCAACAGAACTACTGGAAAGCTTACGGTGACCAGATCGACTCTGTCCAGACAAACCTGGAAGACTGCAAAATTGGGCTTGTTGTGCCAGCTTATGTAACTATCGATTCGATCGAGGAGCTAAATTCCGAAAAGGAAAAATTTAACGGCAGAATAATCGGGATCGACCCCGGATCAGGCACTATGCAGATATCAGAATCTGCAATTTCCGAGTATGACCTGGAAATGGAGCTTGTCCCAGGCAGCGGCGCAGCAATGACTACCTCCCTAAAAAAAGCCATTGACTCCAAAGAATGGGCAGTTGTGACCCTCTGGTCCCCTCACTGGGCTTTCAACCGCTGGGACCTAAAGTACCTCAGCGACACAAAGGGTGTGTTCGGCGAGGCTGACCATGTTGAAACCCTGGCAAAGCTCGGCCTTAAAGAAGAAAAGCCAAATCTCTACGGCATCCTGACCCGCTTCAAGTGGACCCATGATGATATCCAGACTGTCATGATGGATATTGAAAACGGAATGACGCCTGAAGCAGCCGCAGCAAAATGGGTTAAAAACAACCCGGAAAAAGTTAACGAGTGGATAGGGCAAAAGTAAGTTTCTTCTTCCCTAATTTTTTACACAGTTTTTAATTTTCGTCTTTCTCTTTTTATATTTTTTCATCATTTTTTCTTTACTTTCTGGTCTTTGTTTTATTTTCACTCAATATGTATAATCTTTCAACATGTATAACCTTAGTACCACTGTGCCTTTCAACATGTATAACCTTAATACCACGGTGCCTCAGTACGGTATAAAATCGCCATTCGTATTATCTTCTGCTGCCGGGCGAGTTTAAAACATTATATATTATAAATATCAATTCTTTATCATAATTATTTTTCAGGTCTAGAGATAGTTGTTTTAGAATACTACTTCAGAATGCGGGTCATGTCAGTTAAAATTCTGAATATGAGAATTTTGGTTATTCTTACTGTATAAGAGGCAGATGACAAAAATGGCAAATGCACTAAAAGACCTTGATAGATTGGCCAAGGCGGACTACAGCAAAGCCAGGGTTTTCTTCCAGATGGGCAAATATGAAGATGCTCTGGCTGCTTATGGAGAATCAGACAAAGCCTGGAAAAAAATGGCAGAATTGCTTTTCGAAAAAGGGAAGGGAAACCACGGAAAAGAGTTCCTTGAAAAGGCTAAGGAAACCCAGTCTCACATCGGGATGTGTTTGTTCAAGCTCGGAAAATATACTGAAGCCCTGGAAATTGTGAATTCTGCCCTTTAGCTTAAGCCTGAAAGCCCTACCGAGTGGTCTAATCGGGGTTTCGTGCTCTCAGCCCTGGGACAGAACGAAGAAGCCCTTGAAGCTTTCGAAAAAGCACTTGTGTTTGACCCGAAATCCTCCAAAATCCTGACCAATAAGGGCATAGTATATTTTAGGATGGGTCTCATGAAAAAAGCTCTTGAGACTTTCGACTGCGCTCTGGAAATAGAGCCCAGGAAAGCTTCAGACTGGGCCTGTAAAATTCCAAGATTTAGTTTTTTCTCACGAAATAAGGCTCCCATAATGAAGCCTGATAATGCTGAGACCTGGTACTGGAAAGGTAATGTGCTTCTTGAACTCGGCGAAAAGGAAAAAGCTCTCAATGCCTTCAGGATGGCTCTTGAAAGCAATCCCGACCATCTTAACTCTCTTCTCAGCGGAGGGGATTTGCTTTGCGAGTTTGCCGAATACGGCGAGGCTTTCAAGTGCTACGTACGGGTTCTGAAACTCAGCCCTGGAAATGAAGCTGCTGAGAAGGGAAAAGAGTTTTGTGAAGAGAAAATTGATGAATGATTATTATTCGGTATTGCACTTGGCATCATTCTTGATATTTTTTATCACTAAGGTACTCATTTTTCTCTTCCAAAAAGAACAATTGATACCCCTAAATAATGTATTTTTACATACTTCATGATGCTGAGTGATAAAAGTTATATTTTCTCCGAGTAATATAAATTTATTTTTAATTCTATGCTTCAATCAAAAATTCCAAGATGGCTACAATATGGTAGATACAAAACACTTGATATTTGAGGAGAAAATGTTATGAATTTTATATCTAATTTATTTGGAAAAAATAAAACTCAAAATTTTTTCGAGGCATGTAAATTAGGTCAGGTAGAAAATGTAGAGAAACTTTTGAAAAACGATAAAGTAGATATTAACTCGCAGGACACATATGGTAAAACTGCTTTAATTTACGCAGTAAATAAAGAGCACAGGGACATCGTAGAATTGCTTATTAAAGGCGGTGTCGATCTTAATATTCAGGATGAGAACGGGGATACCGCTTTAATTTCTGCGGCAAAGATCGAACGTGGGGATATTGTTGATCTGCTCATCAAATGTGGTGCCGACCTCAATATTCAGGATGGAAACTGCGAGACTGCTTTGAAATTTGCGGTAAAAGTAGGATATAAGAGTATTGTTGATCTGCTTCTTGAGGGCGGTGCCGATCCTAATATTCCGGACAGGAACGGTGAGACGGCTTTGATTTCTGCCGCAGATCGAGGGCATAAGGATATTGTAGAGTTGCTCATTAAAAGTGGTGCAGACTTAAATCTTCAAGACAAAAATCGTAACACAGCTTTGAATGCTGCAGCCAAGATTGGACATAAGGGTATTGTTGAGCTACTTGTTAATGCCGGTGCCGATCTTAACATTCAGGACAAAAATGGCAATACTGCTTTGATTTATGCGGCAGATAGAGGGTACAGGGAAATTGTAGAGTTGCTTCTTGAAAGTGGTGCCAATCTCAATATTCAGGAAGAAAACGGGCTTACTGCTTTGATGTTATCGGCACAAGTGGGGCATATGGATATTGTTGATTTGCTTATTAAAGGTGGAGCAGATCTTAACATTCAGGACGAGAATGGCAATACTGCTATGGATATTGCGGAAGAAATGGAGTTTAACGAGATTGTTGATTTGCTTCTTGAAAGTGGTGCAAGTTTCAGATCCTGATTTTCTCTGGAAGCCATCACAGGATGGCGAATATACAGAGAGCCACTAATAAGTTGTAAAGGGCTAATAATCAGATTGCAGATATCTAAATATCGGTCTCAAAAGCATAGCCTCTCTAAGTTTTGGATTACGATGAAGAAAACAGACAAAGCCTTCGTATAATTGATATACCATCGTGACAATTCCTATTGCTATGAATGACAGTAAATCCGAAAATTCAGCTTCATCTTCTCACTTAACTGACCGTGCAGCCTGCGAAAAGGCACTTGCCGGAAATCTCACTCCTACTTACGAATCCGCAACATTTTCAAATCCGGTTCTTGACCAGTTCAAGGACCTTATGCCCGATTTCAATAAACGTCTCTCGCCTGACAGGGATCTGAGACTCTCCACTTCTGATCATCTTCGTTTGAGTCCGGAAACTCTTCCGAGACTTGTTTCCAGCTCCTGTGCCGGAATCAGATCTGCTGGTTTTCCGGGGTCCCTATTCGAAAGCCCTAAGCTGCCTGCAGGGAAAGGGTTTGAGATCATGCCTGACCTGCCGGGAAGAACGTTGACAGGATCAAGAATCTGCTCTCTAACGCTTAGTTCAGACCTTCCTATGGCTCCTCTTGCGAGCAGGTTTTTAACTCTCAGGCCGGCTGAAGAAGGGTTGAAGGAAGTCAAAGAGAATAGGAAATAAAGCACAGTGAAAATAAAGAACGATAAAATTAATAGACGGTAACAATAAAATATAAAAGTAACGAACGATGAAAATAAAGAACGAGAAAGGCTAGAAAGGATATAGTAATTTATATTCTTTATTATTCTATTTACTTAAAAATTAACTATACTCATCTAATGAAAAAAAAGACCGTTTTTACTATTTTATAGAGATTGATCAGGTGATGCACATAACTATCCCTAAGATACTTACTGCCACAGCAACTAAAGTTATAAAAATTAACAAAGCCGAACCATCGTTCTCAAAAGGATCATTGTTCTTATAATCCATATTATTATATATGCGATATTTACTTAAAAACCTTCGCAGGTTTTGCAAAATTAATTATACAGAAACATCCCGTAAGAGCCTTTAATTTATTCATAGAGACCGCAAAATTCATGTACTTACCCTTATTATTTTTTTTACATATTCTAGGGGCTCATTAACATCTTTAAGATTGAATATCTCCTAGGCTCATTAATATCTTTAAGATTGAATATCTCCTAATATATCCTATTTTTTCGGAAACTTAACTCCTTGTTTTTTTCAGAGTTTTTTCAAATTTCTCGAGCCCGAGGTCAACCTCTTCAGCTGTAATCACTAGAGGAGGAGAAATACGAATTACTGAATCCCCGCAGGGGAGAAGCAGAATTCCTTCTTTAAAGGCTTCCCTAAGAATTCTATCCCTCCGTACCGTATCTATTGAATTATCGGGTTTTACAATCTCGACTCCGATCATCAGGCCTAAACCGCGTACATCCCCTATACAGGGAAAGTTTTCCTGAAGCTCCATCAGGCGTTGCTTCATCTGGAAACCGCGTTCCTTTACTCGATTCTCCGTATTTTCTTTTTCCAGAAATTCGAGAGACGCAAGAGACGCGGCTGAAGCCAGAAGATTTCCTCCAAAGGTGTTCGAATGGACACCTGGCGGCCAGTCCATAAGCTCATGGTCTGCAAGTATTGCTCCCATTGGAAGCCCTCCTCCAAGGGCTTTTGCAAGGCATGAAATTTCAGCTCTGACCCCAAAGTTTTCCATTGCAAGGAAGGGGCCTGTCCTAAAGCAGCCTGTCTGGACTTCGTCAGCTACAAGGAGGACATCATTGTCTGTACAGATTTTCCTTACTTCCCTGTGAAACTCAGGAGGGGGAACAATGTACCCGCCTTCTCCTTGGACCGGTTCCACAAAAACAGCAGCTGTATCCTTTGGGCTTAATTCTCGCCTGAAAATCAGATTTTCAAGTTCTTTTGCACACTCAATTCCGCAGGAAGGATACTCGAGTCTAAGAGGACAGCGATAACAGTAGGCATAATGGGAATGAGCTGTGTGAATCGCGGGAAAATGTTCTTTTTGCCTGGCTTTTGAGCAGGTAAGGGAGAGGGAACCTAGAGTCCGGCCGTGAAAGGAATTGTAAAAAGAGATAAGGCCCTGCCGCTTTGTTTTCCATATGGCAAGTTTGATTGCAGCTTCCACAGCTTCAGTCCCACTATTGCAATAGAAGACCTTTGAATAGCCTGAAAGTTCTTCTAGTTTTTTTGCAAGCTTCACCGGAGGCTCGGCAAAGAAATCCCCGTACCCACAGTGAGTCATTTTCTCAAGCTGGGTTGAGATTGCAGTGTTAATATGAGGATTGGAGTAGCCTGCATTCATGACAGCGATTCCTGCAACCAGGTCAATGTACTCTCTTCCATCAACATCCATGATTATAGAGCCCTTTGCTCTGTCCACAACCAGGGGATAGGGACGGGCTGCACAGGCCGATATCATATTGCAATCTTGCTTGATAATCTCCCTGGCTTTCGGGCCGACGATATCAAAAAGTTCGGTTTCTTTTAGTTCGGTTTTTTCTTCAGTAAAATCAAGACCGCGACCCACATTTTGTGATGAATTTTTTCCCGACTTCTCAGTCCTTTGAGCCTTTTCAAATTTTTCAGTTTTCTTCTGAGCCAGAACACCTTCCTCCTTTATTTTTTCCATGTTCTAGACTTCATTCCGCTGAATCGATCTGGGCTTTTTGCAGCCTGCCGCTATAGTCGATGTATACGGCTTTTACCTCGGAGAACTCCTTGATAGCCTCGGTTCCAGCTTCCCGAAAACCGTTTCCTGTCCCTTTCACTCCCCCAAAGGGGAGATGTACTTCAGCCCCTATTGTAGGGGCATTAATATATGTGATTCCGGCTTCGATTTTTTCTATTGCCCTGAAAGCATTTCCAATATTTCCTGTATAGATTGCCGAAGAAAGCCCGTATTTAGTATTATTGGCAAGCTCGATTGCTTCTTCAAGGCCTGAAACCGTAAAGATCCCGAGTACTGGCCCGAAAATCTCTTCCTGTGCAATCCTCATTTCCGGCCTAACATCCGTAAATATTGTGGATTCAAAGAAATAACCCGGAAGTCCGGGATCTATTCTATTTCCCCCTGTAAGAAGAACTGCCCCTTCTTCTTTTCCTATTTTCACGTATCTTTCGATCTTCTCAAGCTGTGCTTTGTTGATTACAGGTCCGATATCCGTCTCAGGCAGGAGCCCGTCACCTATCCTGAGAGCTTTTGTTTTTGCAAGTAGCCTTTTTATAAATTCGTCCTTTATCTCCTCATGAAGAATTAGTCTACTTGTCGCAGTACAGCGCTGTCCGGTAGTCCCGAAAGCTCCCCACAATACTCCTTCAAGAGCCAGTTCAAGATCAGCATCATCCATGACAATTACCGGGTTTTTGCCTCCAAGTTCCAAAGAGACCCGTTTCATGGTTTTTGCACATTCTTCCATTATCCATTTCCCGGTATCAAGGCTGCCTGTAAAGGAAATAGCTTTTATTCGAGGGTGCTGGACTAAAGCTTTTCCCACAGTTCCTCCTGGTCCTGTTACCAGATTTATTACTCCGGGAGGCAAGCCTGCTTCAATAAGCGCCTCTATCAATTTGAGGGAAAGTAAGGGAGTATCACTTGCAGGTTTGAAAACGATTGCGTTTCCAGCTACAATGGCCGGCATTATCTTCCAGGCAGGAATTGCAATTGGAAAGTTCCAAGGCGTAATTAGACCAACGACACCTATCGGTCTCAGCACTGTCATGCAGAATTTTTCCTTGAGTTCGGAAGTCGTTGTTTCCCCAAGCATCCTCCTTCCTTCCCCAGCGGCATAATTTGTGATATCGATAGCTTCCTGTACATCTCCCCTTGTTTCAGGCAGAATCTTTCCCATCTCTTTTGTCATAAGGACAGCAAGTTCTTCCTTTCTTTCCTGCAGAATCCGGGCTGCTCTGAAGAGTACCTCAGCTCTTTTTGGAGTCGGGACCTTACTCCAGAGCCTGAACCCTGCTTCGGCAGCCTCAACTGCCTTGTCCACGTCCTCAGCTCCAGCTACCTGTACTGTTGCCAGGCTTTCCAGAGTAGACGGATTTATATCCTCAAAAACCTCTCCGGTTGACGAGTCTTTAAACTCTCCCCCTATAAACAGCTTGTACTCCTGAACCATACAATCCCCCTAAAAGGATGAATATACGAGGAAATAAATATATTCCAGCAATTTTTTCTTACAGAAGGTTTTCCAGGCCTGCAGGATAACCCTGCTTCTTATTAAGTAGGAAGAGAATTAATAAAGGCAACTAAATAAAGCTGGTTTCAAGCTCCTTAAAAGCCTGTAAAGAAAAATATTCAAAAACTGAATTAGCAACAGTTATTGACAATTTTAAACACACTCTAAATCTGGTTACTCTAAATCTGGTTACTCTAAATCTGGTTAAGAATTACCTCATGGCACAATGTTTTTCCTTTGTTCTTTTTAGAAGCTTGCACTGTTGCTGACAGCCTGCCAGATTCTCTTTGACAACTCGGAGTACTGAGCCTTTGGATCTCCTATTTTCTCTATAAAGGAATTTGCGCCATTTTCTATTGCCTGGTGCATCAGTTCGTCTCTGCCTACACCTGTGAACAGGATGAAGGGAGTATTAATCCTTTTGTCACGGATTGTTTTCAAAAACGTGATGCCATCCATTAAAGGCATATCATAGTCTGATACTACCACATCATAGGAGTATTTCTCCAGCCTTTGAAGGGCTTCTCTTGCAGAGTTTACAGTATCCGAAGTTATGTCATGGAAAACTTCTAAGAAGGTCTTTGATAACTCCAAAAACAAGGGGTCATCGTCTACAAGCAGTACTTTCATTGGATCTCTCCTTAGGTTATTATTTTATAACCTTAGTGTGGTTCATTACACAATTCACCATCTCCTAGAAATATGTACAGAAATCTCACCCACAACTACTTCTATCAATACAAATGTCTTAATTAATATAAAAAGTTATCTTCTTTCCTTCATATATTGGAGTTTCTACATATCTGAAGTGACGATAGATAATGAAATAAATAGTATTTCTTCAGAAGATCATGAATAAGAAATAATGAATAAGAAATAATGAATAAGAAATAATGAATAAGAAATAATGAGTAAGAAATAATGAGTAAGAAATAATGAATAAGAAATAAAGAATAAGGGATAAAGAAAGGATTTATCCCTGATTTATGAAACTATCCAGTTCTTTTTTCAGCATCTGGCTAAGGATTTTTCCATCGACCATGCCCCTGTATTCCTTCATGACAATACCCATGAGGGGACCAAGAGCTGCCGGACCTTTTTCCTTGATAAAGTCTCCTCTTTCCATGACGGTTTTTTTGATGAAGGTTTCGATTTCTTCGGGGTCAAAAGCACTGAGCCCAAGTTTTGAAATCGCTTCCGGAGTGCTCAGTTCAGGCTCTTTTGCAAGAGCGGATAAAAGGTCTTGGATGGCTTCTTTTGCGATTTCCTGATTTGAAATTGCTACAAAAAGCCCTTTGAAATGCTCATCTGTAAGGTTTTCGGTCTCTACCCCATTTCTCCGGATTTCCGGAACGATCCCGACAAGAGTTCTCGCAATGAGAGTTGAGTTTACGTTTGCATCTTTCCTGTAAATCTCTATTAGATCTTCAAAGAGAGGAAGATGCTTTGAATAAGCTATTTTTTCGGCAAGCTCTTTATTCAGGCCGTTTTCGGAGATAAAACGTTTCGCCCTTTCAGTAAGGAGTTCGGGAGTCTCAATCGAATCGAAATATTCCTGCGAGATTTCGATTTGAGGCACATCGGTTTCAGGGTACATCCTTGCAGCGCCAGGAAGGGGCCGCATATAGGCGGTATTTCCATCGGGAAGGGCTTTTCGAGTCTCCTCCGGAATTCCTTCTATGGCTTCTTTTGCCCTAGCAATAACCGCTTCGATTGCGAGCCTAGCTTTTTCGGGCTCGTCCGCAACCATTATTACGGCATCCCCTACAGATGCACCTATTGCGTCTCGGACAGTCTTGACTTCTTTTTCGGTTATCCCGTAGTTGGGAAGTTCGTCGGTGTGGAAAATCCCTCCTACACCCGCAGTCTTTGCCCGGTCTGAAAATTCGGTTCCGAGTCTTCTTCCTGGCTGTACTTCTTTGCCTACGAGCCCATCGAATTTCCTGAGAAGGGCTGCAAGGACTGCTCCTTTTTTCACGCCTTTTTGCAAGACCTTGGATTTTGTATCTACGAAAAGTCCTGTTACGTCATAGATTTCTTCGCAGACGAAGGCTTTTCTTTCCATAAGCTCCTGCCTGATAAAAAGGAGATTTAACTGTCTTTCAACTTCCCTGCGAACAATATCTTCTATGAGGTCAAGTGCCTGCACGCCTTTAATTTCGACTCTTGCACCTTCGGCAATTGAGATGTTTACATCCTGCCTGATCGTGCCAAGCCCTCTCTTTACTTTTCCTGTAGACCTGAGGAACATTCCTATCTGCTCGGCAACCTCTCTTGCCTGGCTAGGGGAAGTAATATCTGGCGCAGTTGCGATCTCCACAAGTGGAATTCCCAGCCTATCCAGGGAATAAATTATCGAGTCTCCGATTTCCTCTACTTTCTGGGCAGCTTCTTCTTCTACGCAGAGGCTGTCAATTCCGCAGCGCCCGTCAGAGGTCTCGATATATCCGTCGCTTGCAAGAAAAGCAGTCCTCTGAAACCCGCTCGTGTTTGACCCGTCGACCACAATCTTCCTCATAACGTGCATCTGGTCGACAGGTTTCATGTTGAAGAGTTTTGCAACCTCGAGGGAAATATCCAGGGCTTCCTTATTGAGTTCTCTTGGAGGCTCTTCATCATTTTCTACAAGGCAGGTAGTGTCATATGCCTTATAGACATACTTCCTCCGGATCTTGGTCTGCTCCACTGCAGCCCTGTCCTTTTCTCCCATCTCACTTTCCGTAGCCCTGAGATACCTGAAGAACTCAAAGTCCGAATCCTTGACATCCCTTATAATGGTCGGACACCTACAGAACAGCTTCTCCTTCGAATCAAGCTGCTGGTGAATTTCAAGCCCGGCTTTCAGCCCAAGTTCACTGTAATCGTATTTTTCCATATTTTCACCCGAATCTAAGCAGGAAGCGCCTTAATGCTCTTTAATTTCCTTATTTTCTTTAAATTTTCCTGAAATTTTTCTTAAATTCTCTTTAATTTTCCCTTCAGCCCTTTTTAATTCTCTTTCAAATCCGATCTTTCAAATCCAGCTCTTTTTGTTCTCCCTTCTGTTTTAAGTCCTTCGGCTCGTTAATTCCTCTCTCATTCAAACTCTTTTTGCGCTTGATTCCTCTCTTAGCTTTTTAGGTGCTGCAATGGCAATTCTCAATTGTTGAATAGCTGTTGAATAATTGTTGAGTAATAAGTTGAATGTAAAAGGTATGATAGAATGTATAAAGGTATCTCTGTATATAAGAGTGAAACAATTTGACCCACCAAGTAGTAAAAATCAGTAAAGAAATGCTGGCTACTTCCGCAGAGATATTCTTCTTGAAAAGTGTTTTAAGCATCGGACTTACCAAAAGGAGTCTCTTCTCGGATTATTCTTATATTCTATCGTCATTAAAATTTATTATTTTCTGGAAACCTACATCTTTATATAATCCCTAACTTACCTTCTGCCATGAGCAATGGTACTATTAGAGCAAACATTAAAGAAGGAATGAGTGTCGGAATTGTATTAAAAGCAGACCAGAAAACCGGAAAAATTACTCGGGGCGTCGTAAAGAGAATTTTAACCAATTCTTCAACGCATCCACACGGAATAAAAGTCCAGTTAACAAATGACCATGTTGGAAGAGTTAAGGAAATTTATTAAAAGTTGCAGGATAAGTGTTTTCGGAAATTGACATGTGGCCAATGGTAAGGAGGAACCGCCAACAACCATATATCTATTAATCTTATGTTGAAAATCTTATGTTGAACATGCACCCAATATTTAATGGAAAAAATGACAATGAGATAAAAACATGCTAAAATTTATTGCTTCAGATATGCTTTTTATTGCCGGTACGAAACTTGGCAGGGAAATCAAGAAAATATTTACACAGCATCAGCAGCAGAAGCCGGTCATCGTCACTGAAGAGATGCTGCGAAAACTGCCGGATCCGGTAAAAAGATATCTTAATTATACAGGGGTGGTTGGCAAGCCAATAGTACAAACGGTAAGGCTCAAGCAAGTCGGAAAAATCCGGAAAGATATCACACAACCGTGGATGAACTTTGAGGCAAAACAATATTATTCCGTAAGCCAGCCGGGTTTCGTCTGGATTGCATATATGAAAACTTTTGGTTTGCCACTGATGCGAGTGAGAGATTATTACCTCGAGGGCAGGGGCAATATTCTGGTGAAGGCGCTTTCATTATTCACAGTTGCAGATTCAGGAGGCGAGAAAATGGATCAGGGAGCTATGACTCGTTACCTTAACGAAATGATGTGGTTCCCATCGGCTTATCTGGGAAAAAACATTTCTTTCGAACCCATCGATGCCAGTTCAGCAAAAGTAACGTTGAAGGATATGGGTAAAAATATAACCGCAACTATGTACTTTGACGATGAGGGAAAATTGACAAATTTCATGGCTCCACGCTACAGGGACATGGGCAACGGTAAGTTTGAATTGGAAAACTGGTCTACTCCGATCAGAGGATACGGTGAATTTGAGGGACTTAGGCTTCCCATACAGGGTTCGGGCGTCTGGAATTTAAGAGAGGGCGATCTGGAATACATTGATGTAAAGATAACCGATTTAAAGTTTAATCCGGAAGATCCATATTGAAAAAATAAGCAAGAGAGCTAAGGCGTTTTCCATTATACTTTTGTAAGATTTAAATGTCTCATCCTGAGTTGCTATTTTTCATTATTCTCCAGGTGCTTTCATCAGCACCAGCATTCATATAGTAGTATATAATTAAATATATGACTATAAAACCCACATTCTGCAGTGGTTTTTCGAAAACCAATATTTTTTCCTAATAGGATTTTTGAAACCGATTAAATTAATTTTAACATATGCTGGAACTTGGCGAAAATTGAATGACATTGTTTTTGATCTCTAAATACACCATATTTTACTGCATAATGTGGGATCAAAATTCCAGCAGTTACAAAAACGCAGTTAGAGCTAAAAAAGGCAAAGATAAGTAAACGAATAAATACACCAATAAATACAAAATAAGGAAATATAAATATAAATCTTCTCCGTGGCAAACTCTCTTTTCAATGTTTTCTAAAATCACTGAAAAACCATCCTAAGTAGTATCATAACCAAAAGATAGTTATCATTTCTTATGGCTTGATATATCTAGACTATATATCTATATAATTTTAAAAATAAATTTTGAACAAAAGATATCTTGGTATAGTAATGTTTATTTTAGTTCAAAGCCAATTAATTATAAATGAATATTCCTGAAAGAAAATATCTTAGGGGAGCTAACCTTATAGGGGCTGACCTTCGAGAGGCTAATCTTGAAGAGGCTAATCTCATAAAGGCTAACCTTGAAGGAGCAGATCTCAGAGGCGCTAATCTTCGAGGGGCTGATCTTCGAGGGGCTAACCTTTCAAATGCTCATCTCCTGGGCGGAAAAGGAGCTGACCTTGAAAAGGCTAACCTTGTAAAAGCTAACCTTGTAAAAGCTAACCTTGAAGGTACTGACCTTATAAAGGCAAACCTTCAAGCTGCTGACCTTGAAGAGGCTAACCTTCAATTGGCCAACATTCATTTGGCTAATCTTGGAGGGGCTGACCTTCGAGGGGCTAATCTTCAGGTGGCTAACCTCCAAAGGGCTGATCTTCACGGTGCCAATCTTCAAGATGCTGACCTTTATGGAGCTGACCTTCAGGATACCAATCTTACAAAAGCTAATCTTCAGGGGGCTAGCCTTATTAAGGCTAATCTTTACGGAGCTGATCTTCTAGATACTAACTTCCAAGAGACTAACCTTGAAGGAGCTAATTTATGTCATGCAAAAAATGTATCAGTTGACCAGCTTTCTAAAGTGAAAACCCTTTATAATGCAAAATTAGACGAAGAGATCTTAATACCACTAAAAGAAAAGTACCCTGCTCTTTTAGAAGTACCAGATTCTTTTCTATTATGAAATCTATTCCCTATGAATGGATTGCACACAGAACAAAATAACAAAAGTATTTCTCCCTTTTAAAAATATTGTTGAATTCGCACTTTTTTAATATTACCTTTTTAATATTATCTTTTTAATATTATCTTTTTAATATTATCTTTTTAATATTATCTTTTTAATATTATCTTTTTAATGTTTCTTCTTGAAGATAGTAATTATCTTCTAGGAGAGAGTAATTTTAAGGAGAAATGTGCCCTAATTGTGACTCTCAGCTGTGTTAACTGCAGACAGCTTATTCGGGGCTCTTTATGGAACTTTGAGGCCGTAGACTAATAATTAAGTCTATCGGAGAAGATTTATCGATTCATTTATTTTTTCAGTTATTCTAACAAATATAACCGATAATATAAGGAGAACTAATAATTGAAATTCTTATTTTGAATTCCCGTGCCCTTTTTTAACTATTATTCTAGTTCCTGTATATTATTTTTTAATCATGAATTTTCTTCACCTTTTATAAAGGAAAATAAAGTATCATCAAGTTTTAAAGCCTCGGTTTAGAGTAATATCTAGATTATTGAATAAAAATCTAGATTATTGAATAAAAGTATACTTATATTTTAATTTTGCAATATAATATTTAGTCCCAGCTTGCCTTTCTAAAATGAAGGTAAAAGTTGATAGGCGATAAAATGAGAATTTAAAGATCTTTATCCTTTATATTTTAAAGATCTTTCTTAAGAAGAAAAATTCCAAAAACGTTGAATACTTCGAAAAGTTGAAAAAAGTGAACTTTAGGGAAGTTCATACAAATACGCGGCACCTGCTGTTTTTCATAACACCATGACTGCCTCGGATTCCTTTTGGAGTCCCTGAAACAGGAATCGCTAATAATCCCTTGCAGGCAACCCGTCAGCGGCCCTTATATATTTAAGCGGTTGTACGACAGTAAAATTACGGTTGCCGTATTTTATTGTAGGGGCTTAGACATGCAGGTCAAACCGCAAGGATCGACTGTAGGACTGAAAACCCAAAATGAAACGGTTGCGAGGCGGTGTCAAGTACTGTGTCAATGAGGGTTATGTTCCTTACATCAAAGAATTTTTCAGACAGTTCCTGAGGGCGGTTTCAGGGGCCATCTGAAATATCTTTCTTATTTTTAGGTAATTTTTTCAGGATAAGATGATATAAAGAAATATGCTTTCAGAATAATATTATGTTTTTTTAGGATTATTTAGATCATTTTGTACTTAGATTAAGCCCAATTATCCCTACTACGACAACAAAAAGAGAAACAACTTTTTAAAGCATTTACAGGCTCCTGAACCCGAAAATTCCGATCACAGTGATAAGCGCTGTCACGAGCCTTGCCCAGACTGCGTATGCAATGCTGATATCCATGCCTTTAATGACCAGAGTAAATAAGAAGAAACTGATCGCATAAAACGCAAAAATCAAAATTGAAGGCAGTAATCTTAAAAAACCTTGTGAAAGTTCCATACAGGTAGTTCCGCAGACCTCAAATAAAATTGCCAGTAAAAGCAGGTAATAAGAGTTTGTCATTTTATTATTTCTTATCTCTTTATTTTTTATTTTTTTCTTATATCTCTCTCATATTCATTATTTATCACCTGCTTGTTAGGATCAATCGGCAAATTTTTACTTATATTTTACAGAGTTATACCTTTCCATAGCCCGAAAAAAGGCTAATATATCCGAATTTTCGTCAAAATTGTTATATTTAATTTTTTTCCAATAAAATCAGCAATATAAGATCCAGAAAGCTTTCTTTCGTTTGCAGGTCTTTATTTTTAGAATTCTAAATTCTTTGCAGATATATTTATATATGATAAATGCTTGGGAAATAGTGGTAGTAAAAATAAAGAGTCATATAATCTGTTATTAAAAACTTATTTTTGTTTTTAATAAAAGAATGTATAGATCTTATTTTTATAGCAACCTACACGAATCCGCTATAAGCGGAGGTGAAACGAAAATGAGTTTTAATGACAGAGGGAACTCTTTCAGGGGAAGAGACAACAACCGGGGAAACAGAGATAACAACCGTGGAGGTTTCAGAGGTGGCAACAGTGGCCCCAGAGAAATGCATTCCGCAGTTTGTTCTGACTGTGGTGTAGAGACACAGGTTCCATTCAAGCCAGCTGAAGGAAGACCAGTTTACTGCAGAGACTGCCTACCAAACCACAGAAAGTTCTAATTCCAGAAATTCCAGAATTTTCTCTTTTTATCATATCACTGGAAAACCTCCTGTAACAGGGGTTTCCAAACTCCTTTTATTCTAATGTATAATCTTACACGACATGGTTTTTCTCTTTGAAGAAGCAGCTTCTATTTTTTTGGTTTTAGTGGATTAATCTTATATAGTATGGAAATAGTTATATATTTTGTAAAAATAATGAGACATATAATCTGTTATTAAAAACTCCGTTTTTGTTTTTAAATAATAAGTTATATCTGATCATGTTTTTATCTAATACATGTATCCGCAATAGGTGGAGGTGAAACGAAAATGGGTTTTAATGACAGAGGAAATTCTTACCGTGGAGGCAACCGAAATAGTGGCCGCGGGGGTTTCAGAGGCGGCAACAGCGGTCCCAGAGAAATGCACAAGGTTATCTGTTCTGACTGCGGTGTTGAGACTGAAGTTCCATTCAAACCGACAGAAGGACGACCGGTTTATTGCAGGGATTGCCTGCCTAACCACAGAAAGTTTTAAACAAAACTTCTTAACATAATATTAAAGTAAAGTGTTGATTATTAACTATCAGCATTTGCTTCACTTTTTATTATGTGTTTTACCATATGGCTGGTAAAGTGCATTAGAACTCTGAACTTTTATCAATTTAGCACTTGTTCGTTTAGTGGGATATCATCTCGTTTGCACGTATTTTTATAGAGAATTATTGTATAAAAAATGCTCTAAAGGGTTTTGAAGAACTTCTCAGCATGTAAGTCAAACAGTAACTGAAGGATCTTTAAGGATCTTTGGAATATGAAAGTTTCCTGAGGTTCAGGGCTTTTCAGAGATTCTAGATTTCCAAGGATTTCTTTAATACCTGTCTATTTACGAGCCTCAACTCAAAGTATGTGAAGCAGCCACAGACACAGAAGGTTGGAAACTTCAACAAAATAAAGCAAATCCTAACAAAAAATAGACGAGTAATACCAAGAGGAATTAACCTGGCAAATTATCGAAGTAATATAAGAAAAAGAAAAGCAGGAACTGGACGTAACGTACCCACTACTCAGGAAGTAACAAGAGTACGCACACCACGTAAAGAGAACCACGAAGTTCTAGCAACAGTATCAAGTTTACTTGGCTCAAAAAGAGTTACATTGCAGTGTATGGATGGTATAGTCCGAATGGGCCGTATTCCCGGATCCAAAAACAAAAAAATGTGGATTCACGAGGGAGATGTAGTAATTGTCGCTCCCTGGGAAATTCAGGATTCCAAAGCCGATGTGATCTGGAAATATACAAGACCCCAGGTAGAATGGCTTGAGAGAAGAGGGTACCTCAAATAAGTACCCGACCCCACAGTAAAATTTTATAAAATTAGTTTGCTCTTACTACTCTGGTTTTAACCAGTTTTCGGTTAAACCTCTCTTCTCTTACATATTCCCTTCAAATATTTATTTTTAATTTCCTCAGCTTACCTTTAAGCCCTCAACTTAATTTTAATTTTTTCCAATATCTCTTAATTTTTTCTAGCTTGCTTTAATTCCTTCAAATATTTGTTTTTTTAACTTTCCTTCCTTTAATCCCTCTAACTTATTATTTTATTTCTCAATTTTCCTTTATATATACAATAGAATTCAACTTGCAATTTTAATCTCTGTCCTCAAGAGATTGTCTGGAAAATTTCAAAAATTGGGTTAAATAAGGCATCTCTAATGTAGCATCACTTTAGGTATGATCTTGATTTTTATGAGTAAAACTTATATAATTTGACTGTATACTAATAGCATTAAAAATAAAGAGATGTATAATCTGTTATTAAAAACTAGTTTCTGTTTTTAATCAAAGAGTAATATACAGCCTTATTTTTAAACTATTGACTATCCGCTGTAAGCGGAGGTGAAAAGAAAATGGCTTTTAATGACAGAGGAAATTCCTTCAGGGGCAGAGACAGCAACCGTGGAGGTTTCGGAGCTCCCAGGGAAATGCACACCGCTATCTGTTCTGATTGTGGCGCTGAAACCGAAGTACCTTTCAGGCCTGACCCTGACAGACCAGTCTACTGCAGAGACTGTCTTCCTAACCACAGGAAACCCAGAGAAAACAGATACTAATATCAGGTTAACTCAAAAAGTCCTATTTTTATAAATTATGTCCGTTTCGTTTAGCTTGACCAGGCAAAACGGACTTCCTTCTTTTATAACTCATATTGGATAATATATCCCGCTGAAACACTTATAACAAATAATAGAAGCAATATGATCAATACATCCTTCTTATCTTTTTCTTCTTTAAACAAGACTAATAATCCTACACCGCCACTAGCGCAGAGTCCAGCAATCACTGAGCCATAAGTAATAACACCTTTGAGATACAACATCGTTATCGCGACAGAAGCAGCACAATTTGGAATAAGTCCGAATAACGCCACTAAAAACGGTTGGAAAACACTATTTACTAAAAATATTTCTTTGAAAGTTTCTTCACCCATTTGAGCAAAAGCAAAATTTATTGCAAACGAAACACTAAAAATAAAAATAAAAACATTGACTGTATGGATTATTGGGTGAAGGATAACCTCTTTTGGATTAAATTTTAATGAAGAAGGGCTTGCGCTGTGACCACAGCAAGCTTTTTCTTCTAGGATTGTTTCATGATCATGATATTCGTCATCATATCCTTCTGCATATGCCTTTATATGGGCTAAGATCTCCCTGTTCGATTTTCTAAAAGCAAAATCAACAGCATATCCACCGATTAAAGCGATAATAATTTTTGTAATTATCAGAGGCACAATAATTTTAGCCTTTTCTGGTTGAGAAAGAATTATCGGAATTGCCTCGTCTGAAGTGGACAAATAAACAGCAAGTAAAGTACCAATAGTGATTAGCCTTTGCGTGTATAGAGCCGAAGCGACAACAGATATTCCACACTGAGGGAAACTACCTGTCACCGCTCCTATAGCAGGTCCAAATATTCCAGCCTTTTGTACCGCTTCTCTGATATTGTTTGCATATTTATATTCAACTAACTCAATTCCAACGAAAATAATAAAAAGTAATGGAATCATTTTTGCGCTGTCTGTTAAAGCTTCCAAGAAAATATCAAACAAATGAGCTACTTCCATCTAATGGCCTCTACTTCGATTTAGTATTCCATTGTTCTCGGGTTTCTTTGTTCTTCACTGCACCAAATTTGGGAAGTAAACCTTCGTAACCTTTCTCATCCTATCGATTTTGCCAATAATCTATTCTCTTAGTGAATCCTAGTCTGGAAGTTTCTTCTTCAATATTCTCAATATAGTCTTCCCAATATCTAAATCGAATAAAGTATAACTCTTGCTGAACTACTCTTGTTGAACTTTCTTATTTTATTCTATCTTTATGCGACAATTAAGTTGATCCAGAGATTTTTTAATAAGATATTCCCCTGGAATTTTTCAGATATATAATTATACTTTTATAAATGTATATAATTTATGTGAAAATTAGACTCTCCAACAATAACATTTATCCATTATAAAAAAGATTAGAGATCGGGGGAATTTTTATGGAAACAATGGACGCAATTTTTACCAGGAGAAGTATCCGCAAATACTTATCAGACTCGGTAAATCGGAATATGATTGAGAACGTTATAAAAGCCGGAATGAACGCACCGTCTGCAGGAGACGAACAGCCCTGGCATTTCATTATAATTGATCAATACGATCTGCTTGATAAAATCTCAGAGTTACATCCATATGCAAAAATGCTGAAGAATACTCCGGCTGCAGTGCTTGTGTGTGGGGATCAGCGCGCTCCTAAATTCAAAGATTTCTGGATTCAGGATTGCTCGGCTGCAAGCCAAAACATGCTGCTTGCCGCTCACGATCTAGGGCTTGGAGCCGTCTGGATCGGAGTTTATCCTGTTGAAAAGATGATCCTTGAATTAAGAGGTTTGTTAAATATTCCGGCACATGTAACTCCGTTTTCTATTATTGCAATGGGCTATCCAGCAGAGGAAAAATCAGGTAGAATGAGGTACGATACTTCCAGAATCCATAGTAACTCCTGGTAAATTTCCGAATCTGCCGAAGCCAGAATAATACTGACTGGAATCATGCTGGCCTCAAGCTAAATTCCTGAAGGTATGTACTTTATTGATGTAACTTATACCTTTATTATTTTTGCTGAACCTCATTTACTTTTTATTCTCCGAATTGAACTTTAATATTAATTATTAGAAATTTTTTAGAAACATTCATTAATTTAAGGAGATAATTAAGTGTAAAATTAAAAAATAATGTAGATTAAGTGTGAAATCTTAAGTAGTAGTGCAAAAGAGGACTGGTTTATGAAAAAGAAGTTGATATCAAGTCTTATTTTTCTTATAATTCTTTTTGCTGCACTGCCTTATTCAGCCGGAGCTGCCAATGAAAATCTTCTTAAATATACAAGCTCCGGAAACGCTTTTGGAGGCGGAGAAAATCTTCAGATTGACCAGGATATTCAGGGAGACCTGGTGCTTGCAGGGTCCAGGCTCGAAATAAACGGGAACACGGGAGACGATTTCCTGGGTGCAGGCGGGGAGATAATTGTTAATGGAAACGTTTCAGGAAACATTATCGCAGCCGGAGGCTCTATTCGGGTAAATGGAAATGTAGGTGAAGATGTTGCAGCATTCGGCGGCCAGATTTTTCTTTCTCGGGACAGCGTGGTTGAAGGGGATATCCTCCTGGGCGGAGGAGAAGTAACGCTTGATGGGATTGTTAACGGAAATGGGGAGGTCTCAACAGGCACCCTCAAAACCGGAGATGGCTTCAAGCTTAAAGGAAATCTTTCACTTCAAGCCGATAATTACCCATCCAATCTAAAAGATAAGGTTGGGGGAAACCTGAATATTACACAGGTAAATGTGAAGGAAGAACAATATGAAAGTGTTTCCGAAGGGTTTAGCATCTTCTCTTTCATCTTCGGGCTGCTCGCGTCCCTGGTTCTGGGTCTGATCCTTATCTATCTTTTCCCGAATTTTGTAAGCGGGCTTGCAGAGATTCTAAAAGATTCGCCTTTGAAGACGGGAATATTGGGCTTTCTGGCTCTAATTTTCCTTCCAGTAATCTCGGTAATTCTACTTTTTACTTTCTTTGGGTGGAGTCTTTCAGTTCTGATTATTCTGCTCCTGATACTTGTGCTTCTTATTGCTACAGTACCTGTGAAACTGCTTGCAGGCAAGGTAATCTATAATAAAATCTTAAAAAAGGACGCCGGAAAAATGGTATACTATCTTGTCGGAGCAGTTATATTTGCAATTGCATATGAAATTCCCTTATTGGGAGGACTTATACGTTTTATTGCACTCGTCATAGGATTAGGGGCAATAGTAGCCTGGCTTGCAATTCGAGCAAGACCGACAAGTTAAGCAGGCAGGCTTTACAAGTGGCAAAAATTTCAATTTTTTCTGTCCATTTGGCTTTAAGGCATATCTTGAATTAATTAAAAAATCTGAAAATTTAGAGCTAATTTGAAAATTTGGAGAAAATTCTGAGAAAATTTGGAAAAAATCTGGAAGTTTGAAGACTACCTGGGAGTTGGAGAAAAACTGAAAAAGGGAGGAAAATTTCAGGAAAGAACTTCTTCCCTGTATTTCTCGAATCCCATTCTTTCAAGAAGTTCTCCGAACCTCTCTCCGTCAAGGCCTTCTCTCCTGTAATACTCAAAGGTTTTTTCAAGGACTGAGAAAAGCTGCTCCTCGTCTGCAAGTTCAAGAAGCTTTATCCCTTGCATAGGCTGGCGCCCTGCCTTGCCTCCGACAAAGATCGTGCATCCGGTTTTTTCTGCTCTCAGGGCATCTTTCCGGCAGGCTGCAATACATGCTCCGCAGAGTATGCATTTTTCTGTATCTATACAGGCTTTATCTTCCAGGACTTTTATTGCTCCCACCTTACATGCCTTTTCACAGCGCTTGCAGCCCACACAATTTTCCTCGATAGTTTCAGGCCTTACATTGCCCATGATCCCGAAATCGTTTTCCTGAGGCCTTACGCAGGCCGAAGGGCAACCTGTTACTGCAATCTTGAGTTTTTTAGGGACAGCTTCCCCGAAGTATTTCTCATCGATCTTGCATGCTATGCTCTCGCAGTTGATCAACCCGTTTCTGCAGACCCTATCTCCCTGACAGGCGACCACGGCTCTTACCCTTTTTCCTGCAGAGCCTCCTGAAATACCCTGCTTTTCAAGTTCATTGTTTGCTGCTTCCGCATCTTCAAGTTTAACAAAAGGAACCTCAATCTGCTGCCTTGAGGTTATGTGGATATAGCCAGATCCATATTTCTCGGCTGCATCTGCAATTGCCCGCAAATTTTCGGCGTCCAGGTTTCCACTTACAACCTTCAGCCGCATTGAAAACATATTTTCCTGTCTCTGGGGTAGAAATCCTTTACTTTTAAGTAAAGACACATCTATTTTTTTTTCACTCATATAAGATCACTCGTTTAAAAAACAAATATTCTTGATGTATATATATTTATTGTATATTATCCATCTTTATTAATATATTTAATCATTTACCCGACTTTGATAATTTGAAAAATTGGGACGTGGATCTATACCCGAGAAAACAAGAGATTTGGATCAGGTAAGACAAGATAACTTGATCGTTGAATATGGGAGAAAAAGTCAAAGGAAAGAAAAGGCGTTGAACTGCACGAGTACCATATAAAGCGTAGTCCCTGTAAAGATGCTGAGCATGGCATTTCGTTTCCAGAAGTGCAGCCCGGCAACGACACCTATGGTTAATAATTCAGGAATCCCATACGGAGCTGTCAGCCATTGCACGTCCTTTAAGCAGTAGATCACAAGTAGCAGGAGGATCATAGGAGGCAGATTTTTTTCAATAACCGAAAGCATCGCAGGAGGTTCCCTTGAGCCAAAACAAATGAACGGGAGAGCCCGCGTTGCAAAAGTCGCAAGAGCTATAACCGCAATAGTTATGAACATTTGAAGGGTGTCCAGCATTAGCTTTTCTCCTTTATTTTGCCTTCAACAGGTTGTGAAGATGAATTGATCGGCCTAATTTCCTTTTCAGAAGTTCCCTGTGTTTTCTGGGTCTTCTGCGCTTTCTGGACTTTCTGCATTGACTTTTCCCTGCCAATCAGGATCAGAGTTCCAAGAACAATTGAGGCAAGCAGCATATTGTCAGGGTTGAAAAGAATAAGGGAAAGTGTTCCTGCACTCACGGCAGCTATGAAGGGAAAACGTGCCTCTGAGTTGAAATATTGCTCTATGGTAAGCACCACGAATAGCGCAGTCAGAACAAAACTCATTCCTTCAAGATTAAGGTCCAGGACAGAACCAAGTGTAGCTCCTAGCACGGAACCTGCAATCCAGTAGAGGTGGTCAAGGGCTGCAATATAAAAATAAAATCTTGACTTTGAGCTGCCCTGCAGGACATCTGTTGTGGTCAGGAGAGCATACGTTTCGTCGGTTAAAGCAAAGATCAGGTAAGGTTTGACCCTGCCGACTCCGGAAAACTTCTCAAGCAGTGACAGCCCGTAAAAAGCGTGCCTGAAATTGAGGAGCAGCGTGGCTATGGCAAACTCAGTTAGTCCTGCGCCGGCAGCAAGTAAAGCTACTGCCAGAAATTGACCCGAGCCTGCATAGACAAAGAGGCTCATAATAAAAGCATAGATCCAATGGTATCCTGCTCCGTCAAGCAGAAACCCGAAAGCCATTCCGAGGGGTATGTATCCAAGAAGCACAGGAACTGTGGTCTTGAAGGCGATGATGAAAAGATCTTTATTTTGCTTGCCTGCTTCCTTTTTGTCTTTCCAGTTTCTGACCATGCTATCTATCTTCTGCTACCCGTGCCATAATTCCTTTTGAAAAATGAAAAACAGGAATTATATTTCTCATATATATCTTTTGCCAGTATAGAATTACTTCCGGGAAAATGAATTTTCAGTCTGCCCATGGGTAGATATGAAATCTTCCAGAAAAGGAGTCTTCGGATAAAAAGAAAGTTCTGCTGGAACTTTTAAATATTTATAGCTATTTATAGAGCCTGAAATTGTTAGCCCATTCATTTATTCTTTTAGGATTTATTTCTTAATAATTTCCTGATAATCTCTGTAAGTTCTCAATAATTTATATTGATTCTCACTTAGATTCTCACAGATTCTAACTTAATTCCGTTCTAATCCCTCAAACCTTTTTGGAGAAATAACAGTGGATGACTGGATTATTTTAACCCTTATTCTTTTCCTTGGCCTTCTTGCAGCTTATCTACTTTTTAAATATATTGCTCTCAAAGGCCGAACCGAGTCCCGTGCCAGAGAGCTGTACGAAACCTGGCAGGCGAAGGAGATGGAACGCCAGGTTTCCGAAAAAGCCGAAAATCTCTTCAGGGCCTGGAAGCTTGATGAGGAGAAAAAGATTCGCCAGGATGCCGTAAAGAAAAGTGAAGCCGTTATCCGGGGCAAGGTTACAGAACACCTTATCCCTTATTTCCCGGATTTTGAGTACAATCCCAAGGATGCACGTTTCCTCGGTACTCCTGTGGATTTCATTGTTTTTGACGGCCTTTCAGAGGGAGAAATGAATAAGGTGGTTTTTGTCGAGGTCAAATCCGGAAAAACCGGAACTCTTTCCCCGAGAGAAAAGCTTGTCAGGGACTGCATAGGTAGAGGAAAAGTAAGCTATGAGATCATCCACAACAGGGAAAACAATTGAGTGATTTATTCCCTTTTTCTGGATTTAGTTAATTGCTGCTCTTCTTAGCCCCGGACTCTCACCTGTCGCAAGCGATCGGCTTTTCCGAAAAACGAATGAAAATATGTAAACCCAAAAGAGAAGGAATTATTTTTGGAAAAATTACGCTGAAGAATTCTGCCACATCTCAAATGTGTGGTACGAAAGAATTCCCAAATAATGCAGGAGAGCAATGGTAAGTGCTACAAAGCTGAGGATCAAAAACAAACCGTATATCCGCCGTATAAGCCGATATTTCCCTTCCAGGATTCTGAGCTCAAAATCCCGGCTGGCTTTAATTTCCCCATTTTCCAGAATTGAAGCCTGGTACAGACTGCGGAAATCTACAGTACTTTTGATATTTTGCAGATCGAGGGAATAATAGTCCAGAAGAAACTCCTCCTCAGTAACAAAAATCAGAAACTATCATCTATAGGAAATTGTCAATATATAACTTTGTTTTTATTGTCTGGTTAGAATATAAATACAAAAAACAAAATATCTATTAAAAAATCTAGGATAAATAAATTAATGGTGATAAAAACAAATTAACAGTAATATCAGAAAAACGAGCTGCCCACTGCTAAAGAAGAGCTGGATATTTTACCTCAATTCTTTCCAGGGCGGGAGAGATTTGATCTCCCATTCAATCAAAGCCGATCAGTTCCAGCCGCGCCTCGGTGCGGGACAAGAACGGTCTGGATATACTTTTCTGGTTGTTCCGTGATAATGTCAACAGGTTAAGAAGGGAGCGTCGAAAAAAGTAAAATCTGGATAATCTGGAAATTTGTCTCTCTTTATCTCTTCACTCCAGCTTCCCCTCTGGCATATAGCACCCAAAATAGGTATTTTGCTCTACTTTCTTCAGGATATTATTAATGTTTTCAAGCGTGGCTTCCATCCTTTCCATCCTCTTTTCAATTTCCTCGATTCTAGCAAGAATTTCCTGGTCTGTAGTCATAATTTCAATCCCATGTATTTTTTACAATTTAGTTTAATAGAAGCTTTTGATGTGTATTCCAGTGTATATTCTGCAATCATTTTATAGTCAACGTAAAAACTCACCGCTGGCTGATTTAAGTAAAATAAAGGTACATTTTTCTGGATAATGGGAATATAAAGGGGGACAAAAAACCATGCTGAGAATTGCAATAACCGGCAGTCCGGGTATTGGAAAATCAACAGTTGTGGCAAAAGCTGCTGAAAAACTTGCCGACAAGCCGGGCTTCAAAATAGGCGGCATCCGGACTGCCGAAATCCGGAAAGAAGGGCAGAGGGAAGGTTTTTCAATCAGGGACCTTGCTACCGGAAAAACCGGAGTCCTGAGCAGCGTCAGAGGAAGTGGACAGAGAGTTGGAAAATATCATGTCAACCTGGAAGAACTTGAAAAGATCGGGGCAAATGCTCTCAGGAATGCCCTGGACTGTGACCTGATAGTTATCGATGAGGTCGGGCCGATGGAGCTCAAATCCGAAGCTTTCGTTTCGGCAGTTGAAAAAGTCCTGGAATCCGATAAACCGGTTCTTGCAGTGCTGCATCGGTCAAGCAGTCACCAGCTGGCTCAGAGGATGAGGAAAGAATTCGAGGTTTTGATGGTTAATGAGGAAAACCGGGATGAACTGCCCGAAAAAATAGCAAACTGCTTCAGGGAAATGTGATGAAACTGATCCTCCTCGTCCCGCCTGTCGCTATTAACAGAAAGTATCGTATTCTGTACCGGAAATATTTACGGAACAATCTCGTCCGAGTTCAGGGTGCACTTCAGAGTTTCCTATCTGATCAAAGAAAAGTAAACTACTAAGATAAATAAGTTGCTCGAATAAAGTAAGCTTCTCGGATAAGCAGAGCCTTCCTATTTATCTAGCTCTCTGAAAAAACCGTAACCTGGTCCCTGGCCAAAAATTTATTCCTTCATCAAAAGCTTAATCAAATTTTTATAAAAGAAGTAGCCCGTTTTGCCAGTCATTGATAATTTTGGTAGCAGTCCTTGTTTCATCCACCTCGCCTTTCTTTTGCAGAAAATTACACTGTTTGCCTATCAGTTCAAGTACATCATAGGATGTCTCATCTTCGATTGTGATATTGTAGAAGGATTCAAGGGCTGTTTTATTTTCGGCAAGCATTTTTTCAATCATCTTCAGGGCGACTCCAATTTTATCCTTAAGGTGGGTTACATCCTTGATTCCGAGCAAGCCTTGGAGATACTCATCTTTCTCATCAAAAGGAATCACTCCAGGCGTATCTATGAACATGATGCGAGAGCCTGCATCTATATGCTGGACGCCTTTTGTGTGGCCCGATACAGAAGATGTGCTGGCCCGGTGCCTGCCTGTAACGCCATTGATTACCGAGGATTTGCCAACATTGGGATAGCCCAAGGTGCCGACCAGAATATCCTGCTCTTTTATACCGGCTTTTGTAGCGGCCGATGCAAGGATCTGGTGCCTCAGCATTGTCGTTCCTGACCTATCCTTGCTGGAAACAAAAATTACAGGTGCAGTTCTCGAAAGGCGGGCTTTAGTTTTTTCGAGTTTTTCTCTTGATACAAGATCGGACTTATTGATTACTATTATAAAGGGTTTGTTTAAGCGGGTAATCTCGTGTTCGACTTCGCTATTTCGGGTCTCATCAGGAAACCTGGCATCGATTACTTCAAGAAGGACATCAGCTTTTTTGATAACATCTTTTACAAGGGCTTTGTAGCTCGCCATATACTCTGGCTATTGGCACAACCCGGTATATGAAGATAGTGAGATATGGCTCCGAAAGGCGAGTGATTTTCAATAGTCCACGGGACCCAATAACTATTACTTCTTATGATTATTCAATCTTTGACTAATAGTTTTATAATAGTTCTACAATTGTTTAAGATAGACCTGTACTTAAAGGATTTTCCTGTAAAGGCTCAGCTATACAGTTATTTCTTGCTTTGAAGTATAATCTCTTACTGAAAATAGAGGTTTTCGTTTTGAATAAAAAGGTCTCTAACAAAAGCAAACGATACAATAAGAGAGAGAAAAATGTCAGATAATGATTCTTTATTTATGAAACGGGCAATCGAACTTTCCCTTGAAAATGTGAAAAAAGGGGGAGGCCCGTTTGGGGCAGTAATCGTCAGAAAAGGGGAAATCCTTTCAGAGAGCTGCAACTTGGTTACTGCACTTAATGACCCAACAGCCCATGCTGAGATAAATGTAATAAGAGAGGCAGCCAGGAAACTCGAGACCTTTGATCTCAGCGGCTGTGTTATCTACTCTTCCTGCGAGCCTTGTCCAATGTGTCTTGGAGCCATTTACTGGGCCAGAATCGATAAAGTTGTTTTTGCTAATACAGCTTCTGACGCTCAAAAAATTGGTTTTGCGGATTCTCTTATTTATAAGGAAATCTCCCTCCCTCCCCAAGAGCGAAATATAGAGTTCCGCCAGCTCTTCAGAGAAGAGGCCTTGAAGGCATTTAAGGCTTGGGAAGAATCCGAAAATAAAATAGAGTACTAAAGAGCTAAAACTAAGACTTAAAATCAAGAACAAATCAATAATCAAATCCGACAGTAAATTCTATCGGGTGTAAATTTTAATATCAAAAGTTTTTCTATAAATATTCTTCTGAAGGAAGCTTTATTTACTGATATTTATTCCACAAAACTTAAGCTTCCTGCTTTTATTTGCAGGCTAACCTTTTTCTGATTTTTATTTAGCGGGAAACCCATTTCTTTCATTGGCGTATAATTATAATCGGGGCTAGATTCACAATAAGAGTTTTCCATCCAGATAATGGGGGACTCACTAAATTCTACATGAAACTTTAAATGTGTTGCTGCACCTTTGTATTATAGAAAATAATTTCAAAAGGGATTTACTGAGAAATGTCTGAAAACAAAAGCAAGTACATCAGCTGGTTTGAAGAAACCACAATTGATGATGTACTGCTGATGGGTGGGAAGAATACTTTCCTTGGGGTTGACAGGGATTCTGAACTTCTTGCCACAGGATTTGATAAGTGAGATCCAGGGGTTATGAAGATTATGGCAATGACTGTGCAGGGAGCAAAACGGAATGGAAGATATAATGGGACTTGCGGGCAGGCTCCAAGCGACTTTCCTAAATTATGGAGTTTCTGGTAAAACAGGGAATAAATCCCATTTCACTTAATCCCGGTTCAGTCATGAAAATTACCCTTAAGGTTCTGGAGATTGAAAAAGAATTGGATAGGTAATAAAATAACATAAAAAGAAACTTAAAAAATTGGGAAGATGATGAAGTTAGCTGGAAGGAACAAGACTAATATAGTGAAAACGTCTCTAAATAATGACTTAATTGAGATTTTATATTTATTATAATAGGAGAAATTCGAATGCCTTTCTTAAAATATTGTCCGGAATGCCATTCTAAACTCGAAAATAAGCTCTTTGAGAAGTTTCAGTATTGTCCTATATGTGGATACTGGACAAAAAAGGAAACTGTAAGACTGGAGCCATTCATAATCATGGAGTGAGATCGAAATGTTTGAATCTTCTGTAGAGTGTACCCGATGCGGTACACCTCTTAAAAAACAGGTAATTGGTTTAAATGTATTTTATTACTGTAGAAAATGTGGGTGTACTTCTTCGGCTGTTTCTTCCAGTGTATCTTCTCAACGTGTAACTCGGCCGATAATTAATTTTTGAAAGATTTGAATCTATAAATAACTTTCAATAATTTTCAAAATCAGAGACTTCCAGCAAGATCAGTTTGGTCAATTAACTAGTGTATTGGACCGGCCAGTTTTGCTTTAAATTTATCATTTAGCTTTCTTATAGTTGGAAATTCATTTTGTTAAATAAAAGATGTTTATTATACCTGTTGAGGTAAGATCTACTGCAAGAGCTGCAAGCAGAAGTCCCATGAGCCTTGTAAAGACCAGCATCCCATTATACCCTATGAATTTATGAATTCTTCTTGAGAAGAGGAAGATGTACAGGCAGACAACGAAGGTCATTATGATTGATATTAGAATTATTATTTTTTGCTGAATACTTTCTGTGCTTCCCATCAGGACAATTACCGTACTGATTGCACCGGGGCCTGTAAGAAGGGGAAGGCCTATAGGAAAGACCCAGATATCTTCACGTTCTAGGGACTGCGAAATTTCCTCTTCAGTAATACTCTCTCTTGAGACTTTGGCATGCATCATATCGAAGGCAATGCTGAAAAGTAGGAGCCCTCCGGCAACCCGCAATGAATCCACACTAATACTGAACAAGTCAAGTATTATACTGCCAGTTATAGCAAAAAAAAGAGCGATTAGACACGCAAGTGTGACAGATTTTTTCGCAATTTGATTTTTTTCTTCATGTGTCATCTTGCTGGTCAGGGAGATGAAAGTTACTACTCCGCTGATTGGGCTGACAACAACAAAGACAGATGTGAATGTGAAGATGAGAAACCCGATATTTCCAGTAATCATCTCACTTGTCATCCTTTTACTCCCGCCGTTTTATCGCTATCTAACTTCTAAAATCTAACTTCTAAATATACTTGCCTTGTTGTATATTTACTTACTGGATTTTTGTAAAACTTTTTTTCGGCTTCGTTTAAATTACATGCCTGACTCGATAGTGCGTATTTGTACATATTTTAAGGTTGACGATGTATTCGTTAACAGATAAAGAAAATAAGCATTTCTCTCAGTTTATAGGGTTTATTAGGAAAACTCAACTTATTGTTACATAATCAAGCACTAATTACACGAGGCTAGTGATTGGGATCATAAAGCCTAGATAGAGAAGGAGCAGGATAAGTCCTTCAAGCTTTTTGATTTTCCAGCTGGTTCGTATAAAAAGGAGGAGCAAGGCGCTTATTATCAGCATAAAAGGTGCTATATAGTAAACAACGAGGTAGTTTGTCGTGATAGGGTGGACAAGCCCTGAACAGCCTAGTATCAAAGATATGTTCGCAATATTTGATCCTATGACATTTCCAATAGCAATGCCACCATAATTACTTCGGGCTGCTGAGACGGTTACCATGAGTTCGGGAACTGAAGTCCCAACTGCAACAAGGGTTATTCCTACAAGCGTCTCCGGAACTTCCAGCAGCCGAGCGAAGAAGATTGCTTGTTCTACAAAATATTTCGCCCCAATTATAATTGCAGCTCCGCTTGCAATAAGCTTAAAAAATTCTATTAATATATTTGCTTCTGAAAGGTTCTCTTCTATAACATCGAGGTCAGCATCTTCGTATTCAAACTCGGTTTCGAATTCAGCTTCAGTTCTCTTTTTAGTCTCGAATTCACCTTCGTTTCTTTTTTGAGTGCTTTTTCCGGTTTCCAAGATGCTTTTTTTCGTATTTCCTAAGCCTTTATTTCCTCTTTCGTACTTCTGGATATGGAGGTTTATCCTCGATTTTAAATTGGAAAGGTACTCAAATTTGAAAAAATAAATCATAAAATGTTTAAAATATATGTCTCCTTCATGTTTTCTCACTTTATCAATCAGGAATAAAATGTAGGCAAGATAAAATAAAATAAAATAAAATAAAATAAAATAAAATAAAATAAAAATTAAGGCTTCTAATCTCGAAATTCTAAAGTCAAGTATAAAAAGGAAAAGAAGAAATGAGGAAAATAACATTATATATCCGTCTCTTTTCAACATAACTTCTTCTGTCCTGATATTTGTCAGAAGAGCAGCCGCACTTGCAATCAGCCCTATATTGGCAATGTTTGACCCAAGTATATTGCCCATAACTATTCCACTTGCTTGCTGGAAAGATGCTGCCAAAGAGGACGCAAGTTCAGGTACTGACGTACCCACGGACACAAGAGTCAATCCTATTACAAGCTCGGATACTCCAAACTTTCTTGCAATCCTGGATGAGGACAATACGAAGAAGTCTGCTCCTTTTACGAGCAACACGAGCCCGCCAAGAAATATGAGAATATTAATTACAGGCACATTGAATTGAGAACCTGAAAGTTATTTAAATATAACTATTTATATAAATTGACATAAAATTATTATCCTGAGAAATATTATATTTAAACATATCAAAGGGAAACACATCAAAAATAGATTATATAGAGAAACGCTTCAAACAAGCCTCAATTCCATCTCATAACAGCTTTCATTCTGGCCGCATATATTTTTTACCTGTTTAATTTCCCGAAAACCTATTTTTTTGTATAACTTTATAGCAGGGAGATTGTTTACATTGACATATAAGAGAACGGCTGATATTCCATTTATTTTCATTTCTTCGATACTACTCCTTAATAACCTCTCAGCAAAACCCATGCCTCTGAAGTTTCTGTCAGTTGCGATTGAAGATACTACTGAGTTTTTCTCAAAGCCTTTGAGGGAAAGTGTGGGTTTCAGGTAGTAGATGCAGTAGCCCACGATTTTACTCTTACTCTTCATAACGTAAAAAATATTTCTGGAATTCTTTGAATATCTTATAAGTTTTTTCGGGCTTGCGTTTTTAAATCCTTCAGCCTGGATCCTAAGAACCTCAGGAAGCATGGAGTCCTCTATAGAAACAATATCTTCTTTTTCTATTGATTTCCATTTTTTTACCATTAGATTACTAGTGGTATCTCGCAGCAATTTCTTAAGACTCATTAAATATCCAACTGACTGGGTGTGAATTCTTGTAATCCCCATAAAAATCACTCTTAAGGAAGGCTGTTAGTGAATCTATCTTTGAACAGTTTATAATTTCAAACCATTAAAAACTTACGACTTTATAATGACAGAAGTCTCCCCCAGCCTGGTAATTAAACGCACCTTAGAATATTCAATATTTATTTAAACATATCTTTTAACAAAAGATTAGTAAATAACATTAGAAAAAAGCTAAGTAAAACCAGCTTATTATGGTGCAAAGAGCGTTTAAAATAATCAGCTTTTTTAAGAAATGCTTTGTTTTTTTGATGGTTTGTAGCAAGAAGTTCGAGAGTTATTCTGAAAGAATGATAGAAATATAAGGAACGGATAGAGATGTAAGGAATGATAGAGTTAAGGAATGATTAATAAACCTAATATTAAAGAATTTTTAGTTCCATTTCATAACATATCTCTTTTGTGCCACATATATCTTTTATTTCTACATTTCTTTTGAAGCCCATTTTTTCGTACAACCTTATTGCAGGAAGGTTTTTTGTATTTACATATAAAAGAATTGAGGATATTCCATTTAATTTCATTTCTTTGATACTTTCTTTTAATAGTTTCTCCCCATAATTTTTTCTTCTGTAATTCTTGTCTATTCTAATTGAATAGATTACTGATTTTTTCTTAAAACCTTCTAGAGACAGAACAGGCTTTATATAATATATACAGTAACCTACAACTTGGTCCTAGCTTTTTATTACATAGAAGATTTTTCTCATTCTTCTCGAGTACCGTCTAATACCGTTTCGGCTTTTAGTTTCAAAGCTTCGGATTGAATTCGGATTATTTCAGGAAGCATAGAATCCTCTATGGATACAACGTTTTCTTTCTCTGCCTGTCTCCATCTTCTTATATATAGAGCAGTAATTATATCCCGTACCAGTCTCTCAAAGCTTACTAAATATACATTTAATGTAACCTGAACTTTTGTCATATCCATGCAGATCACTTTTAAGTGAGTATAATAATTGGTGAATTTACTTCTGAGTAGTTCTTTAGATTCCATGCTTGACGAATTAAGTCTCCTATATATCGAAAAAATATAAGGATATTTTCTATTTCGTGCCCTTCAGAATACCCACAGCTTTTAAAGTAGAACTGAGACCCAAAATTGAGAGTAAGCAGATTCCAAGGTATTCTCCAAGATTAAAAAGCTTTTAAGTCCTTTTTAAGTCGACTTTCCTATCTTCTCTTCAGAAATTGTTGTTAACCTTGAGTGTTTGACTCCCTTTAAACTTAGAATTTTTTCAGCTATCTCTATGATTTTCTCCCCTTCTCCTTGCAGAATTACTACTTCAAAACATGAATCTGGATTAATATGGAAACGTACTGAGGAATTTATTAGATCAGTATATTCATGCTGAATATTTGCCAGAGTGCTTGATACCCCTTTTTTTGAGCAATCATATACGGCAGAAATCGTTGCAGCTCTTTTTCCCCTGATCTGCTGCATCCACTCATAGTGTTGGTTATATGTCCTTATGGCATCCCTTATTCCCTCGGACCGAGAGGAGTAACCTCTCTTCATAAGAGTCTTGTCAAATTTGTTGAGAAGTTCCTTTGGCAGGGAAATTCCTATTCTCATAAGCTTCTTTTCCATATACCCCTCCTGAAAACTGAAATTTTCTGCTAAGTACCCTTCCACAAGCCTGGTGGCTAAAAATGCAACAGGATACCTAAAGGAAAAAGTTGATATATTGATATTATACTCCCAAATTCTCCACATTGATTTCCAGAATTATATTCTAATATTTTATTCTAACTTCGTGGCATAAATAGTAATCGAAAGACATATGAAATATGAGAAAGTGTATTGAACTTAGAGATATATTAGGCTTAAATTAACGGGATAGAAATATTTCTGCCCGAACCTTCGCTTCTATCCGGCTATTTGCAGGAAAAAGGCCTTCTTACAAAAAATGGATATCACTGTAAATATAAAGCGGAAATGTTCTACCTGCTCATATTTTCAAGCCAATTGTTTGCTAAAAGTAAGTTTCAAGGTCGGAAGATACTGATTCCGGCAAATTATTCCTAAAACTACTGTTTTTTATAAGTATCCTTGAGATCGGTAGCAACCCTATGGATTCCCAAAAAGCTTATTAAAGGCAGAGTTCTATAGCGTGAAACACATTTACGCTGAATTTAGCTGACAATGAATAATTTTTCTTAGTTATCAATTTAATAAAAGAGTTGAATATTATGGCAATCCAGAAAGGCGATTTCATAAAGTTGAACTACACAGGTAAGTTCGAAGACGGTAGGATTTTCGACACAACAGACGAAGAGCTTGCAAAAAAAGAGGAAATCTTTAGCCCGCATGGACTTTACGGCGGAGACGTTGTTATTGTCGGTGCAGGCCATACAATTGAGGGCCTTGATGAAGATCTCGAAGGAAAGGAAGTCGGTTACAGCGGAAGCGTTGTAATCTCTCCGGAAAAAGCTTTTGGCCCGAGCAACCCCAAACTTGTAGAAACTATTTCCATTACGAAATTGAAAGATAGAAATGTTCACCCTGGCCTTGCTGTTGAGGTAGATGGCAGAAGAGGAATTGTCAGCAGGGTTATAGGCCGCAGGGTCACTGTGGACTTTAACAGCCCTCTTGCAGGTAAGACCGTTACTTATGAGTACACCATTGAAAATGTTCTTGAGACGGACGTTGAGAAAACCCAGGGTCTGCTCGCCCTCTACACCGGCATCAGGGATCTGGAAATAGAGATCGTTGATGGCGTTGCAAAAATTTATACTCCCACTGGCCTGACCTTCAACCAGCGCTGGCTCATGGCAAAGAACAGAGTAGCATCAGAACTTTTCAAGTACGCTGGCTTTAAGGAAGTCCAGTTTATTGAAAAGGTTACAGCTGAGCCTGAAGTTAAAGCTGAAGCTGAATCCGAGCCAGAGGTCGAGCCCAAAGCCGAGGAATCTTCAGAGCCGGAAGTCTGATTCTGGCTTTAAGTTCTTCAGAAAAGCGAAGAGTTCTTTCTCTTCGCAAATTTTATATACCATAATCGGGTTTGTTGTATACGCTTACCGGGATCTTAGTAATCTGCAACTATTCTATTTCCGGAAGCTGTATGGATAATTCTCTCAACCTGCTGAGGTAGCCCAGCGGACTACGGCGCCGGTCTTGAAAACCGGTAGCGCTTCGCGCTACGGGAGTTCGAATCTCCCCCTCAGCGTTACTTGCTAGTATCCCCAAATTCTTCAACTCTTTTAAAAAATAAATTCGTTTTTTATTTCTGAAACTGGATGAAATTTTGACAAGGAGTCGCGGCACTTTCTCAGAGAGAATTATAATTTTATGTTTAGCTGAGGGATATACCTCAGATAGCTTTCTTTTAGTTCTGTCTGGGTTATGTGGTCATAGATGTCTATGGCTTCTTTTCTGGAATCTCCCCGGAGTTCCTGAATTATTGATCTGGGACAACCGGCACGCCTTAGCCAGGTTGTGAAGAAGTGTCGAAAGCAGTGAGGAGTAAATTTTTCGTTTAGGTTGCCTTGCGGGTTGTGGAAGCCGAGCTTCTGAGCGTGTTGGGTTGTTGCGTCGTATACGGCATCTCGGGTTATCCGGGCGCCCATGACTCCAAGGAAGAGGGCTTTGTTTCGGATTTTTGGCCTTTGGTTCTGTCGCCAGGCGAGCCATTCCTGGAGGACCTTAGAGCATTCTTCATCAAAGAAAACTATGCGGTTGCTCCGTTTGGCGTGAGGTTTTAAGACTGCATAGTTCTGAGATAAGAAGAGGTCTTGAAGATCAAGGTCTATAAGTTCCTGTCTTCTTATTCCAGTTTTGGCAAAAAAGATGAACATTGCTTTATAACCTATCCAGTCGGCTGAGTCTATGAGGTCCTTCATTTGTTCCAGGTTGATTAATTGGCGCTCTTCGTGCCGTTGTTCTTTGTAGTACCGTAAGTACCGTTTCCGAAATTGTGGGACTATGTTTTTTTGGACGCCTTCCCATTCGAGGAAGTCATAGAAGGAGGAGAGAGCTGCAAAGTAGTTTTCAATGGTTGAAGGAGCGTATCCTTTTTCATCCCTGATGTGAACAAGGAAGTCTTTGAGGACCGTAGGGGAGATTTCTATAGAGTGCCGGGATAAGAAGTATTTCAGGTTGCTTTTGTATGACTGTATTGTTCTGGGGGAAAAGTTCCTGACTTCGCAGTCGTCCAAGAAATCTAATAGTAAGGCTGTTCCTTGTAGATCCTGAGTTATACATCTATCTAAAATAATTTTGTTATCATACATACTAAAAAAAGGTATTGTGTTTTATTTGCGTTTTAAGCCTGCTGTGAGTGATGTAATATATTTATATATAAAAATATAGTTTTTGCTTGTTGAAAAAAAGAAAAGGTTGTTTTTTAAAATATATCTATACGTTTGGAATTGTCTTTGTGCTTGCGTAATTGGATTTGTTTTTTAGGCATAGTAATATTGCAGCCCCTATTAGTCCGATTAGTAACATTAACGATATCCACCACTGACTCCGGTTTTTAAATTTTAACATGTTCCATGCTCCAATATATGACATGACGGCATAGTACATCATGGCGATAGCTGCAGCAAAGATTACCAGTATTGAAATCCAGCTTTCTTCTCCGAAGGCAATACTTGACATAAGCATGAGCAAAGGCGCTACAACACAAGCGATTAAACATCTAAGTATAGTGCTTATGAACATTTGATTTGGATGTTCTTTCCATAGTTCTATTTCTTCACTTTCCATACTGTAGAACCCCCCTGTTTCAGACAATATTTTAAATTTTGTCCTACAGTGATAAACCTATGTTCCTTAGATATATTTGTTTCTGCTAAGTTGATAATTTGGGTTTTAGGGTGTCCCGTTTGTGGTTTGTTTTGTATCTGAAATGTTGGAACTGGTTTAAGAACTGTAGAAATTTATTGGTAACTTCTCTAAATCTTTAAATAGTTACATGAGATCATTAAGAATTAAGGGGAGATGGGAAACGATATGAGATTAAAATATACTCTTTGGCTGTGGTTTTACAAATATTTGCCATATAATAAAGATGGAAAATTAATATTTGAACCATATAAAGGGTTTATTTACGATTTATATTCAATTGCAGATTTAGAATATCAACTGAATGAAGTATATGACTTTGCAGGACATTCAAATATGTCACTTGGCACAGCAATGCAAAAAGAGGGAGAGCTCCTAAATCAAATTGGATATTTCCACTATAGAATTAAAACAAATACTCAAAAATGGAAACATGGGGAAAGATGGTAATATTAAATTTATCACTGTAGAACTCCCCTGGTTTAGATATTATTTTTATTTTGTTCTACAGTGATAAACCTAAGTTCTTTAGATGTGTCTGTTTTGCCATGTTTAGAATTTGAATTTTATTTTAAATGGGTCTCCGTATTCGTTTTCAAGCATTTTCTTTTTTGTTTTTTTGTGTTTCTGTTTGTTTTCAAATGGGTCGATATCCCATTTGAAGTTTGGGCTAAATGGGTTTGGTGGCGGTGGAGTGTAAGTGTCCGGGTTCGGAGGTGGCGGAGTGTAAGTATCCGGGTTTGGAGGTGGTGGAGTGTAAGTGTCTGGGTTTGGAGGCGGCGGAGTGTAAGTGTCTGGGTTTGGAGGTGGTGGAGTGTAAGTGTCTGGGTTTGGAGGTGGTGGAGTGTAAGTGTCTGGGTTTGGAG